>Ga0302114_10000291_pt1 | contig 36082 bp, 24 predicted proteins | sample AG5_Surface_MG_FD_203107 | JGI IMG/M metagenome (GOLD analysis project Ga0302114, IMG submission 203107) | Marine microbial communities from Western Arctic Ocean, Canada - AG5_Surface | ecosystem: Environmental > Aquatic > Marine > Oceanic | place: Canada: Western Arctic Ocean | collected...
CCATGCTGCGCCAGCAGATCGGGCAGGACCTCTCCGGGTTCGTCACCGCGCTGCAGGCGGAGCGCGAGTCCGCGGAGCGCGAGCGGCAGAAGCAGCTGCTCACCGCCGTCTCCGCCGCCATCACCCGAGACTTACCCGTGCAGATGGAAAAGATCGTCTCCAACATCGTCAAGCGCGAGCTCAAGGCGCTCGCACCCGCCGTGGCGGCCGAGATCGCCAAAACCAAGGGAGGTAGCGGTGGGGACTCGTCCAAGGAGATCGTCAAGGCGTTGCCCGGCGCGCTCGCCACCGCGATGACGGGCACCGTGGTTCCCAGGTTTGAGGCGGCGACGAGGGAGATGTTCGACCAGGTCAAGGGTGCCTTTGAGAAGGGAATGGACGACATCGCGCAGGAGCTCTACACCCAGAAGGAGAACGCCATCGCGGCCGAGGCGACCCCGCTCATCTCCTCGCTTCGCCTGGCGTCCTCCGAGGTTAGGGGCGCGGCGGAGGCGCTGCTCACCATGGAGTCCATCCCTCAAGGCGGAGGTAACGGCGCAAAGGCGCCGGGGCCCAAGGTGCAGGCGACGTCGCTCGAGGCGATCGAGGCCCAGATGGACCCGACGATCGAGTTGGGACGGCTGGTGGACGAGGGTAACTTCGAAGGGGCGTTCCAGAAGGCGTTAGGGATGGCGTCGGTCGAGATGGTGACGTGGACGTGCGGACGATGCGAGCCCGCCCGCGACGACATCTTCGGGAGCGTGCCGGTGCCGCTGTCGCAGACCGTGCTGCTCTCCCTGATGCAGCAGCTGAGCAGCGACTTGGACACCGACGCGTCGTTGAAGCTGCAGTGGATCCAGGCGGCGTGCCTGGCGATGGACCCGAGCGACGCGTCACTCGCGCAGGCGCTGCCCGTCATCCTCGGCGCGGTGTTCGACTCGCTCACGGAGACGGCGCGCGACGCGAACACGCCGCCCGCCGTGAAGGGTGACCTGCGGCTGGTGCTCCACGTCGTCAACTCTCTCTTGTCGTCGTTCAAATAGATGCGAGTGTGATTTGTGACGATGTTCAGTTGTTATTTCCTAAGTGTCCCTATCACCATCACCTATCACCTATCAGCTACCTTCGTATCACCACCCATCACGCGTTGGCCAGGGAGCCGAGGGCGAGCTCGTTCCACTTCTCCGGCTGTGGCTTGCCGACGACATCGTTGTTATCGTCCACGTCGTCCGTTGGAGGGGTCACGCCCGGGGGCAGGGGTACCTCTGCGGGTTGGGACGGGACGGGCGGGGGTCAGCGCGATGACTCGTCGGGCGAACCGAGGGAAGCGAAGGGGAGGGATGGAGCGTGAAGTGAGATCCGGGCGCGTCTCGTGGTATCTTGATGGTGACTCACCGTCGAATGGGAGGGTATCCGCGCGCCACTCGTCGTCGACGATGTCCAGGAGTTGTCCGGCGACCATCACGGTCGCGTCCGAGCCGCTCATCTCGCCCTCGCGCGGCTGCGTTGTGAGTCTGATTCAAACTTTTGGCTTTTTGTGAAGGCAACCTCAACCGCCGACACGATTTCCAACCAATTGGGATTTCCGAGACCTCTCGCCTCTGTCCACATTGACGCGCGCGTGTTCAATCGCGCACGAGCCTCACCGAAGCTCGCCCACGGACGTTCCTCGAGCGTTCAATCGGGTTGTGACCTCGATCCACGCGTCCACGTCCCGAACCCACCGCGTTCCGTGTTAATTGCCCGATGCCCCAGAAGCAACTGAAGGGCGCCGGTAAGAAAATCACCAAGCAAGGCAAGAAGGCCCCAGCCGCGAACAAGCACGGCAAGGGTTCCATCACCAAGAAGGGCAAGTTCAACTTCAAGCCCAAGCTCGTGGGTGCCGGCTCGTCCAGGCTCCTGGAGAAGATCAAGGCCAACAAGGAGGTGAGCCGAGTTATCAACGACAAGAACGAGCTCGAGGCGGCGCGACGCGCGACGCAGACAGGAGGCAAGATGGCCGTGGTCCGGCCCCCGCCCGACGCCCAGGTCCAGGTCCGAGGCCCCAAGCCAAAGAAGAGCAACAACAAAGGTCCCGTCGTGAAGATTCCCGCCAAGACGACCCTCAACCCGTGGTAAACGAGGGCGGCATCTCACGACACGACAGTTAGGAATTGGATAGTATAGATCGACGCGGCGGAAGGAGGCGGCCATGGATGCCGGCGAGGGGCTCATCGAGGCCAGGGCACACGCCCTCGAGCTCATCGTCAGGGTCACCGGAGACCAGACGTGCTACGTCGCGCTCCCACAGCGCGTCGTCGGCACCCTCAACGCCGCGGCGCCGCCGTTACCCTTGCCCCTCGCGCTGATCAAATCGTCGTCATCCTCGAGGCATTCATCCTCAAGGGGCGACGGACCCGCGGGCAGGCAACACGGCCGAGGTGGCGACCGAGGCGGCGGCGACACGGCTACGCACCACACGCGGGGCAGTCAGTCCGCGCCGCTGTTCGTGGCGTGGGCCGGTGCCACGTGTTCATCCGTCGGATCCGAGGACGCCGTCGAGATGTCGCTGGCGCTCGCCGACTGCCTCGGGCTGCGCGACGGCGACGTCTGCCGCGTCACCGGGCGGCCCAACGCGCCGTACGCGCAGGTCGTGGAGCTCGCGCCGGAGTCGCAGGAGGACTGGATCCGGCTCCTTGGCTGCGCGGAGGACGTCGAGGCTGACTTGTTGACGCAGTGCGGGTGCGTAGCGGCGGGGTGTCCGTTTCCTTTTTGGCCCAGCGGCGGGAAGGCGGCGCCGATTCGGCTCGTTCCCACCGCCGTGAGGCCGCACTCGCCGGGCGCGGTGGCCCGGTTGAGGCTGGACACAGAGTTACACGTCGCGCCGTGGGCCCCGAGCGCACCCCCGGGCGCCCCCGGAGCCCCCGGAACCTCGGCAAACGTCAGCCAGAAAAACGAGCACGCCGCGAATACCGAGCCAGCCGCGCCGCCGCCGCCGCCGCGTCAGCCGCCCGAGATCCCGACGGTCACGCGCGTGCAGAGCGCGAGGGGTGTGGTCGTGGCGTGGCCCAGGCGGCTGCGTTTCTCGAGGGATTCGTCCAACGCGTCCACGGGAGAGAAGGAGATTGTCGCTTGGCCCACAACGCACGCGTTCGTCTCCGAGGCTACCGCCGAGAAATCCACCGGGGGTTTATTGACACACGGTCGCGTGGTACACGTCGCCGCGATCGGGGGCGGTGCGTCGGGCGCGAAGGCGGCACACGAGTTGGCACCCGGTGACGCGTCATCAGGGGTTCGAGGATGCGTGGTCCGCGTCGTGGTCATATCCGGCGGCGGCGTCGCCGACGGGCACGTTGCGCTGGCGCCGGCGCTGAGAGACGCGCTCGGCGCGACGCAAGGAACGCGCGTGACCGTGACGACACCCGCATCGGTTGATGCGGGTGCCGATGCGGGTGTCGATGCGGGTGCATCGAACCCGTCGCCCCCGCTGATTCGACTTCGGCCCGTGACGTACGACGGAGGCGGCGGCGGGACTGGCGGTGACCCACCGTCGCCGCCCGGCTCGGACCTAACGCCCGCGCACCGTTCGGCGCTCAGCCTCCCTTTCCTTTCCGACGACGACGACGTGGTGGATGATGCCGCGACGGCGTTCAACGCCGCGGCGAGGGACCTGCTCGCGCGGTGGTCCGCGACCGTCGCGCGTTTCTCGATGACTTCCAGGACGATGACATCCGGCGACGACGATGGCGCGGCGGCCCCGACGGTGTCCACCGGTTCGATCGTTCAGCTCAGGGTCGGCGACGACGGCGACCGCGCGACGTTCGAGCTGGAGGTGCACGCGCGCGGGGGTACATGCGAGCTCACCGCAGATATCCTCCGGGCGCCGGCGAAGGACGCGGTGGAGGACGCCGGAGCGGCCGGCGGAACAGGAGAAGGCGCCAATAATACAAGTCGCGTCGCGATCGTCGAGCTGGGTCCCTCGATCAGTCGTGTCCGCCACGACCCGTCGCCGCACTCCAAACTCTTCGGAAATGCCGTCACGGTGGACCCTACGCTCCGGGACTCGCTCGGCACGGTCGCGCCCGAGGGTTCGGCCGCGGCGGCGACGGTCTCGGCGGCGACGGCCCGCCTGACGCTCGCGCTGGCTTCGTTTAAAAATAAATTTAAAAAAGGTCCCCGGGCGGTTGGATCCCCGGGTCCTCCCGGGGGTGTCCTCCTGTGGGGCGCACCGGGCAGCGGGCGCAGCGGCATGGCTCGGTGCATCGCCCGGACCCTCCGCGACGACAACAAGACCCTCGCGTCGGTCGTGTACGTCTCCTGCGGGTCCATGTACGGATCGAGCGGCGGGGACCCACGAGCCGCCGTCGCCGCCGTGAAAGCCGCGTTCGCCTCCGCGGTTAAGCGCGCACCCTCCGTCGTGATACTCGACGACCTGGACGCCATCGCGGGCGCGACGCACGGGGATGGACCGGGCGGCGGTCAGTCCGTGCCCGCGGGGGAGACGGTATCGGAGGTTATAGCCGACGCGATTGACGCGACGATGCATCTCGGCGTCGTGACCCTGGCCGCGTCTTCATCGCCCGAGTCCGTGCACGTCGCGGTGCGCGCGGCGGGGCGGCTGGACCACGAGTGCGAGCTGCGGTCCCCGGACGCGGTGGCCGGGCGCGAGGCTGTGGTCACCGCGCACGCCGCCGCGCGCGGGACGCCGGTGCTCGGAGCGGATGTCGCGTCCACCGCGGCGATCGACGCGGAAGGGTACGCGAGAGGGGACCTGACGACGCTCGTGGAGCGAGCCGCGCACGCGGCTGCCGCGAGGTCCATGCGGTCCACGTCCGCGGTCACCGTGGAGGACAGCGGTAAGCTCGGTCACGCGGACTTTAAGGATGCGAGCGTCGGTCTCGTCCCTGCTCCGGCTCGGGCGTTAGGAGGTGGCTCGGGTTCTACTTTGAAAGCGACTGATAAAGACGGGGATGAAGACCCGCTCGTTCGCGTGGGCGGGCTCGTTGATGTCAAGGCGGCGCTCGACGATGCACTCTCGCTCCCGTCCCGGCATCCCGCGATATTCGGAAACGCGCCGCTACGTCTGCGCACCGGCGTGTTGCTCTACGGCCCTCCGGGATGCGGCAAGACGATGATCATCGCGTCCGCCATTAAATCCGCGGGACTTCGTGCCGTCTCAATCAAAGGACCAGAGCTGCTCAACAAGTACATAGGGCAGTCCGAGGCTGGGGTACGCGACGCGTTTCGCAGGGCTGCCGCCGCCGCGCCGTGTGCGCTGTTCTTCGACGAGTTTGACTCCATCGCGCCAAGGAGGGGTCACGACTCCACCGGTGAGTTTATTTTTATATTTGGTTATTTTGGTTATTTTGGTTATTTTTGGTTATTTTTGGTTATTTTTGGTTATTTCCGTATGGGCTATTTGACTGACGTTACTTTTTGTAAACAGGCGTCACGGATCGCGTGGTGAACCAGTTTCTCACCGAGCTGGACGGCGTGAGTGGGCTGAACGGGGTGGTGGTACTCGCGGCGACGTCCAGGCCGGACCTCATCGATCCCGCGTTGCTCCGCCCCGGCCGGTTGGACAGACTTTTGCTCTGCGACTTTCCCGGAAGGGACGCGAGGTTGGAGATTTTGGAACGATCCGTGCGCGACTGCGCCGGCTTTGAGGACCAACGCGCGTTCAACGAGGACCAACTGGGTCTGCACGCGGTGGCCAAGGCGACGGAAGGGTTCAGCGGCGCTGACCTCCGTGCGCTGGCCACGGACGCTCACATGCACGCCGTGCACCGGGCGATGGAGTCGGAGACCCCTGGTGATGATGAGTCGATTGTCGAGGCGGTTGTCACGAGGGAGGACGTGGCTAGGGCGGCGAGGGAGGCGCGGCGGTCGGTGCCGGTGAGGGAGCGCGAGCGGCTCGACGCCGTGTTTGCGGAGTTTCGCGGGAGTAGGGTTGGGTCCGGCGGGGAGGCGACGCCGGGCAAGAGTCCCAAGCGCGTATCCCTGGCGTGAGAGAGACGGTACTCGAGCGGATTGAACAAGTGTTAAAATCACCCACACATCAATAATCAATCCTTCGAGTCTCATTCATTCACCGATCGCGCGTTCACCGGCAGCATGGGCCGAGGCGAAGACGACCGCGACCGAGACCGGCGCTCATCGCGCCGCAGCAAGCGCTCCCGCTCGCGATCCTCCGACGGCCGCAAGGGTGAGCTCCGATCCGTCCTGTTGAAGAACGCCGAGCTTCAGAGCAAGATCGAGGCGTTGGAGTCGATGCTGGAGAGGCGCGGCGGCGGTGGCAAGGGTGGCAACGCGCGCGTGCAGGCGCTCGAGTCCAAGCTCGAGGAGGTTCACGGAGACTGCGCGGGCATGGACGCGTGGCTGTCGAAGGTTGTCAAGTACCATCGGCGGGCGGACGAGTCGAAAAAGGATCTGGCGCGCGCGGAGGAGAAGCTGGCGTCTTACCTGGACGACGAGAGGGACGGTCCGGACGAGGGCGATCGCGGGTTGAACGGGGGTGACGATAACGCGGATGCGAACGATGGCGGCGACAAGGTGCAGCAGGAGGAGCGCGGGCGATGGGAGAGCGCGGGGTTCGTCGGTGACCCCTGATACCGGTTAGGTTTCTCTGATCTCGAGTAAATTAATAACATTGTCTGCGAAATGAACATCTACCTTTGCGCCAGAGGAGCTCACAGGACCCTCACGAGCGGTGTTGAACTTGAACTTATCCTTATGATAACTAGTAAAAGGGCTCTTTCCCCGGGAGGTCTATTCCCGGGTCGCCCGTCCTACTTCTAGGTCTATGTAGCTAGTGTCTAATGCGAAATAATATGCGTTTCTAGTTGCATGCGTGCCACGGGCGAGGCGGTCGCCCCTGGGATGTGTGTGTGCTCATCCCTCGACTTCTGAACCAAGTCTCGTGCACCACTCGGGTGCAAACATGGTAAGCGCGAGTTGAACAAAAAACGCTCACGCCTTCATGATCGAGATGAGGATGTCAGCCGCAGATCGGTCCTTTGGACCTTGCTTGGGCTGCCCGCTCCTCAGCTTCTTGGTGAGGGGCGCGCTCGGGAACGAAACATCCTTCTTGCTTCCGTTCGTTCCCAGCGCGCCGCCGACGCCGCCGCCTCCCCGTCCATGGTGTCCGTGCCCGTCCACCTCCCCCCCGTCGCTCTGGCCCGGCTGACCCGTCATCATCGAATCCGATCCCGCGTCGTCGATGTCTTCCGTCAAACCGTCGGCGCTCTTGCGACCGCTCGAAGCACCGCGCTTGGTGCCCTTACTCCTCTTACCCTTGTTTGTCACACTCCGTGAACCCTTCTTATCGTCGATGCGAATCTTGTGACCGTTCTTAGAACCGTCTTGTTGCCCGCTCATCGTCCGTCTGTTGACCATGTTGGGACCTCCGGGCGTGAGAGCCGTCTCCGCGGGACTCTTGGGATAAATCCCGAGGTACCCCGTGGGCGCGGGCCCTTGCGACCGGGATTCCGGAAACGAGGGATGCGGGAACATCGCGCCGGGCGGCTGTGGCACCGGGAAATGGTAGCCGTGCGCCTGCGTGTGGCCGTGCGCTCTGCTGGCCATGTGGTGGTGAGCGCCGGCGGGATGCCCGCCGATGACTTGCGTCACCTCTTGGCCCCGCAGCACGTTGACATCCCGGCCGGTTCGTTGGAACCAATCGCCGCCCGGTGCACCTGGCGTGTGCACCGCGGGCGGCCATGCGTGAGCCACGCCCGCCTGGACCTGCGCCGCGGGCGGCTTCGGCTGCGGCGGGCCCATAACCACGGGCCCGGGCGCAACCGGGGTCGACGCCTGCTGCTGCTGCGCGGTGATCGACGCCACGTGCGCCGCGTACTGCTGACTGTACCAAGCCACCCACTGGTCGTGGTAATACCGTTGCTCGTGCTGCTGCTGGTGTTGGTGCAGTGATTGGAGCGAGCGTTGGCGGGAGGCGTGGTACGCCGCCTGGACCTGCTCGTGGTGCGCGGCGGCGGCGGCTTGGTGCTGCTCCTGCACCTGGTGGTGCGACGGGAGCGCCGCGGTGTCACCCGGGTTTAGGGTTTCGCCGCCGCCCTCCTCGCGCCACGGCCTGGTGGCCAGCGCGTACGCTTGATGAGATTGCAACGATTGCTCGTCGAAAGCCTTCTGCGCGGCTTGCTTGATGACAGCCTGCTCCGCCATGACGGAGAAGATAGCCGCGAAGGGCCCGTTCTCCTGCGTCTGGGCCCCTTCCGTAGGTGCGTCCGCGTCTTCGGTTGTAAGTGGGTCCTCGTTTGTGGTGAGTGGGTCTGAGTTTGTAAGGTTTGGGTTCGAGACGTCCGCGTCTCCAGTCTCTTTGGTGAGTGCGACTTGCGCATCTGTCTCCGGCGCCGCCCGAGCTCCGCCCGCCTCCGCTTCTTCGCGGGGGGCAGCCTCGGGGGCAGCCGCGTGATGCGTGCCGTCGCCTTCTTCTGTCGTGTGTGTGTGTACCACCCGGGCGCCGTTGTCTTGGCCGCCACGGGATTCAATCTTGTCAACCTCCGGTGAGATTGTCGCTCGCTTGTTCTTGCCGCCGCCGCGAGGGCTTCGTCGCCCCTTCAAGATGGGTCGCCGGATGGGGCCCTTGTCTCCGTCGGAGACGTCGGACCCGCTGCCCTGGCCGCTGCCCTGGCCGCTGCCGCCGCCGCTGCCTTGCCCGCTCCCGTCGCCCGAACCCGCGCCGCTCCCTTGCGTGGACTTGACGCCGAGCTTCAACTCCTTGCTCTGGTCGGAATCTGGCGATTTAGACTTTTCGCGGAAATTTCTGGCATCCGTCGCGCCGTCATCCTTGGAGTCGACGCCGTCCTGCTTGGTGATGGAGCAGATGATGTCGGACTGCACGCGGACCACGCGGTGGAGGTCCAGCAGCTGGCGCTCGTACGCACCCTGCTGACGCAGTAACATCGTCTGAACCTCCGCGAAGGTTTGAGCGCCGAGGAGCGATTTGGTTCGGTGCGCCAGCGGGTTGTGAGCCGTCTCGGGCGCGGGCGCCGCCGAGGAATGAACCACGACGAGGCCGGTGCCGTTCGTCTCAGTCGGCACGTCTGTTTTGGATGTGGTGGGGGGATGGGAACATCGTCAGTAAATTGCGGCGGCGGCGTTTGGATTTGGATTTGGCGATGCCAAAAAAAAACCAAAAAAACTAACAAGGGGGATTGAGATGAGTCGGCGCGCACCTGCTTGGGGCGAATCCTCGCCTCGCTTCTTGTCCTCTCCCGCCTCCACGAGGAAGCCCACGGGTTTCGGCGGCGGCGGCGGGGGCGCGTGCGCGGCGTAAGGGCCCGCAGGCGCGCTTCGTCCGTACCCGGCGGGCGGGTAAAACCCGGGCGGATACGTCACGCCTCCGCGCCCGTACGAGTCAAAGGTGTTCTCCGAGGCTCCGCTACCCCCGAGGGAGCTGCGGTCGGTCGGGCCGCTCGAGTACGTCAGGACGTTGCCTCCGCTGCTGTCGCTCCCGGCGCCGGCCTGTGGCGTCGCATCGGGCGGGTCACCCATCAGGCGCACCCACGGTCGCTTCTGCTCGCTCGCAGCCGGGTGATGGCTCGCCAGGATGGGATGGCCGTGAGCGGTCAGCTCCGCGATGGAGCCGATCGAGCCCGGCCATTGCCTCGGCGGCGGTACGGGCGGCGCGGGACCATTCAGCCCCATGCCTCCGTACACGCCGTACCCGGGTGGGAACCCCATCGGTGGCGCGCCGGGGTGGGCGGCCGCGACAAAGCGAGGCCGGACGAAGGCGCCCGGCTTCGTCAACAACGCCTGCGGGGGAAAAATAATATTCTTCGAGGTGAGTGATGGATGGTGTGAACGTCGACTCGGCGGGTCGGAATTTGCGCGTGCGGTGCGCTCGAACCGGAGGAAATGTCCCGGGTCAGGGCCGAGGCGTACCTGCTGTGTCAGTATGTTACCCCCGTCTCCGTATTGCCCGCCCGCGTGCGTCGTGTTCGGCGCGGCGGCAACCTCGTTCAACAGCGCCATCTGCGGGGAAAAAGCGAGGGGAGAAACGTGAGTGAGTTGTTGGGCTCACAAACGGAAGGAAAGGCGCGTCGCATTGGGCGCCACCGTGCGTCCCGCGGTCGATGTTAAAACCCCACGCACCTTGTTTCTCGGCGCACCCAGGGCCTTCTTTGTGTCTGTGCCCGTCATCGTATCGTTCGCGTGCGTTCTCCGGCCCGCGTGCCTCCTCAAGGATGCGCCCCTTGCGGGAAAAAACTCACTGACTTCGCCAGAGCCGGGCTTTTCCTCGAAAGCGCCCGAGCCCCGCCCCCTTGGTTTTACAGGCCCTCCCTACGAACCAAGGGGGGGGTACCGCTCTCTTTTGGGTCGCGTAGAGAACTAACGCGTGTTACCGTTCGAACACGTGCCGCGCGAACCGATGTACACGGTCGCTTGGCGTGCGCGTCGAGGGTGACCGGCGGCGATTCCCTCGCGTCGAACTCGTTGAAAAACAAAAAAGTGCACTTTTTCCCATCCAAAAATCTCAAACAAAATATCTACGAGCGCTAGTCAAAGAAGTCCAAAGGAAACCAATTTCACCTTCTGGAAAACCTGATCCAACCTGGTCTATCACCCAGAGGAGATGGGCACACGATGGATTCCGAAAATTGGATGTACTTCCAATGATAAATAGAAAAATTGCGCGGTGCGGAGTCACGTTGCACAAAAAGTATTCGCGCTGATATTTCGCGAGGAGTCACGCGCTTCCCTTGAAATGCGCGTGGGGAATCTGATTTGGTTTTTGCCAAGAGACCACGCGGCTGGGAATGGGGAGATGGGATATGGAAAATCTTCGGGACGCGCCAAAAACGCGGGTTCACGAAGGGTCGTTCCTGGGTCGTTCGATGGGCATTTGGCATTTGGTTTTTTAAACTCAAACTCGTCAAAAGTCTCCTCGGTGCCGACCCGACTCAGTCAGACCCGTCGTAGCCTAGCTTAGCGACCCCATCGGGTGGGGGGGGGATCATGTACGATCCCAACGGGCGACACCACCCACCACCGGGCGGCGGCGGCGGTGACAAGATGCAACCGCCGGGGGAGGGAACCCTGTCGCGAAGAGAACGGGCGGCGATGGAGCGCGCGTCAGCGTTAGCGCAGTCCGGGGCGGCACCCATAGCGATGCCCCCGCCGGAGCTGCTCTTGCCGAGACGACCGCCCTCGTTCGTCGATCCGACCCCGAGGGTTTCGGCGCCGGTGGCGGTTCAGTATGGCACGCGGGGGCAGATTGAACCGGTTCAGCTGAACCCGGACGCACGGCGCGGGAGTGGCGACCCACCCGGCGCGCGTCCACGCCTCGACCGCTCCGAGGAGAACGATTCCGAGCTGAGCGATGCGGTCGCCATGGCGCTGCGGGGCGCGGACGCCGAGGCGGAGCTCGTGTGGCTCCGCAAGGAACGCGACGCGCTGTACGCGCAGGTGTCTCACTGGCGCGACGCATCGCACCGCCACGAGCGCGCCTGCGCCGAACGCGATGTCCACACGCGGCAGCGGCTTCGCAAGCTCGGGCTGTGGAGGCTCATGGGGCGGCTCGGGTTGGACGCGAAGGTCTCGCGCGGGTCGTGGCGCGCGCTCGCGCAGTGGCTGCACGCGTGCCGCGAGCGTTTAAAACGCACGGGGCGCGGGGCACGCGTCGAGGTTCAGACGGCATCGCCGAGCTTCCACCGGCGCGTCACCGGCACCGACGATCGGCCTCGGCGTCGTGACCAAAATCACAATTCGAGAATCGCGACCCGCGACGAGGACTTCCCGGACTCCTCATCCGACGACGGCGAGCCCGGCCCGCACCGATGGCGCGACCCGGGCCCGGAGCGCACGAAGCGACGCATCGAGGCACGGTATAACGGCCAAAGTAACGGCAAAGACCGGGATGCGAACCGACCGGACGACGCGTCCAGCCTCTGGAGCGCGTCGGATTCGGAGCTCGACGAATCCCGCCGTCGCGACTCCGACTCCGAGTCTGTCCTGTCGTACAGCACCCTGGCGTCCACGGTGCGAACGGGCATGAACCCGTACGATGACGACGACGGCGAAGAGGATGGGAACATGAATCGTCACCATGATGAATCGTTCGATTCCGATGCGGTGCACGGCGGCAAGGCTCTTCTCGCCGCCGCCGCCGAGAAAAAAAAGCGGGGCTACCGCACCGTGGCCGCGGCGTCCGCGGGCTTGCGCGCCGCGGACCTCGCCAAACTGGCCAATCAGCGCGCGCCACCCGGCGCGTCCACCGCGGCGGTCCTCGAGTGGCGGTCCAAAGCCGCCGCCGCGTCCGAGGAGCTCAAGGCGCTGCAGACGCGGGCGAGGAAAGACGCCGATGCCCGGCGCCACTTGGAGAACGAACTCCGATCGACGCAGATGACCACGCGGGAGGAGCGAACGCGCGGACGTGCGCAGGAGGAGACGCTACAGAACGAGATCGACGCGTTACGCGCGCGGGTCCGGGACAAGGAGCGCGAGTGGGCGAACAAGCTCGAGTCCGAATCGCGGTTAAGGATCGACGCGGAGGGCGAGTTGCGGCGGGTGCGGCTCACGACCCGGGCGAGCGACGCGACGGAGTCCGCGTCCGTCGCCGCCGCCGTCGCCGAGAGCAAGGCGAGGGAGGCGAAGCTCGCGGCGGAGGTGGAGGCGCTCCGCGCGGACGCGGAGGTACGGCGTAGGGAGTACACGGAGAAGGCGACGCGGGTGGAGCGGCTGGCGTCTGAAGCGGCGGAAGCCAGGGACGTCGCCGAGTTTGAACTTCGAGCGATGCAGGAGTCCGTCCGGGCGGAATCCCGCGCGCGTGAGATCGCCGGCGACGCCGCGGCGTCCGCCACGCGCCGCGAGATGCAACTCGCGGACGAGATCGCGCGGCTCAAGGCGGAGTCCGAGACGCTCACGACTTCCTTGCGCGATAAACTCGAAGCCGAGCGATCGGCGCGGGAAGACCTCGAGGGTTCTTTCCGGGAGTTACAGGCGAGCTCCCGGGCTTCGCTGGTCGACAGGGACGTCGCGCACGCGGCGCAGCTCGAGGAGATGCGGAGGGCGACGGACGTGTTGATGGGTGACCTCGCGCTGGCGCGCAACGACCGCGCCGAGGTTGAGGCGCGATTACGGGATTTACAAGGCACTGCTCGCGATGAAACGAGTGAAATGTTACGAGCGGCTCAGACGCGCGAGCGGGAACTGGAGAACCAGGTGGCGGCGCTGCGTGACCTCGCCGCGGAGTCGGAGAGCACGTTCCAGGAGCGGATCCGGCGTGAGACGGCGCGCGCCGCCGCGGAGGCGAGCGAGGAGCGCGCGAGGGTCGCCGACGAGGAGCTGCGTCGGTTGCGAACACGGAACGACGCCGCCGAGGCTGAACTCCGGGAGTTGCAGAGCACCGTTCGCGCTGAGCGCGGCGCTCACGACGAGTTACTAAACGCCGAGAGGCGCGAGAGGCGCGCGCAGCTCGACGCGGAGATTGAGTCCATACGTGCCAAGAGCGAGGAGAAGGAGAAGGAGCTTCACGAACGGCTCCGGATGGCGTCGGACGCCAGGGCGGAGTTGGAGTCGGAGCTGAGAGGTTTTCAGAACACGGTTCGCGCGGAGCGTGACGAGCGGGAACGCGCGGTGGCGCTCGCCGCGCGCGCCGCCGAGGAGGACCGCCGCGCGCTCGAGGAGTCCTTGCGCGACGAAGCGTCCGAGCTGCGTTCACGGGCGAACGCGGTCGAGGAGGAATTGAGAGCGCGGCTGCGAGTGACGGAGGAGTCGCGCGATTACGCCGAGACTGAAATCCGCGCCCTTCAGGCGTCCGTGCGGGACTCCAACGCCGCCGCCGAGGCTGCGCTGAAGTCCGCCCAGGACACCGGTAAAGAGGCCGCCGCCAAAGCCGCCGCGGACGCCGCGCGCGTCGAACGGGAAGCTCGTGAGGCGCGCGAGACGCAACTCGCGGCTGACGTCGACGCGCTGCGTATCCAGTCTGAAGAAAAGGAACGCGAGTGGGCGGCGAAGGCTGCCGCGGCGCACGCCGCCGCCGAGGACGCCGAGGCTCGGCTCCGCGAGGTGCAGACCACCGCCCGGGCGGAGGCCACCGATGCTGCGCGGGTAAACTCGGCTGAACTCGCTCGGTTCGCGAACGAAGCAAAGGAGGCGAGAGACGACGCGGCTGATAAAATCGCGGCCAAGGAGAGGGAGCTCGCCGCGTCCATCGCCGCCGCCGACGCGGCGCGCGCGGAGGCCGCGAGGAGCGAGGCTGACGTGGCGCGGTACCAACGCACGGCGCGCGAGGCGGAGTCCGCGGAGGCTTCGACGAACGCGCGGCTCCGGGAGGAAGCCGCGCGACTGCGCTCCGAGGCTGAGGATCGGGAACGGGAGCTGTCAAACTTGCTCAAGTCCGAGGCGGACGCGCGGGCCGCCGCGGAGGGTGCGCTTCGCGAGGCGCAGGTTTCGTCGCGGGGTGAGCGCGCGGAGCTGGAGGCTGCGCTCAGGGCGGCGCAGGCGTCTTCTCGGCGTGAGCAGGACGCGCGAGAGGCGGCGTTGAACGCGTTGGAGGGTAAGGAGAAGGATCTCGAGGAGCTGCGGGCGCTGAAAGAGGCTGTTGCGGAGGAGCGCGCCGCGCTGGAGGCCAACTTGCGGGACTCCCAGGCCACCACCCGCGTGGAGAAGGAGGCGTGGGAGGCCACCGTGGGAGCCTTGAGGCGTAAAGAGGCTGAGCTGGCGGCGCAAAGGGAGAAGACCGTCGGGGAGCTCGAGTCGGAACGAGTTGAAAAAAACAAGCTCGAGCTGGAGCTTCGAACCATGTCGGAGACGCAACGCGTGGACCACGACGAGCTCGGACGGTTCCAACGCGAACTCGCCGACAAAGAACGCGCGCTGGAGGAGCTCAAGGCGCTACGTGAGGAGACGGCGAAGGCTGAGGAGGCTTGGAAAGAACGCATGGCGCAGTCTGAAAGAACGCGAAACGAAGCCGAGACGGAACTTCGAACGCTGCAGCAGAGCTCACGGGAGGAGCGGAGCGATTGGGAAGCTCGATCCGCCGCCGACGCCGCCGCCCGACGCAAGGCGCTCGACGAGGAGCGCGCCAACGTCAGCGCCCTGGAGGAGAAACTCGCGGCGCTCGCGGCGACACGTGTCCAGGCTGTCGGACACTCGTCGGACGCGGAGGAGCTCAGGGCCAAGTTGGAGGAGAAGGAAACCGCCCTGGCCCGAGCGGAGGCTCGCATGGCCCGCATGGCGAAGGACCTCGCCGAGGCGGAGGAGGAGCTGGAGGAGCGCGACATGCAGGATCCTTCCGCGGGCGGCAAGCCACCGTTCGCGCTTCCCCCTGGAGGAGAAGGAAGGGGCCGCGCTCGGTCGCAAGCGGCGACGCGTCAGTTGCCGCCGCCTCCTCGGGCTCCGTCGCCCGCGGGTGCCGGCTCCGACGACGGCCGCGCGCACCCAATCTTCTCGCGCGTGCGCAACAACCGCCACGGTGACGTTGAGGACATGCTGACTGGCCCTCACGCCGTCGATCCGGACATACGCGACGCGCACGGCAACACCGTCCTCGCCGTGGCTACGCAGAATAACCGCAAGAGAATTGTGAAAGCGGCGGTGCGAGCCGGTGTGCCGCTGGACGCCCAGAACGCGCAGGGTCAGACGGCGATGCACTTCGCGTACGCGTACGGGTACGACGAGCTGGCGGAGTACTTGATTCGAAAAGGTGCGAACCCGATGGTCACGAATTGTCACGGCATGCGGCCCGACGAAGGTCTGAGTCCTGACCGATTGGTGGGTGGTTCCTCGAAAGGGTGATGCTTTTTTGTACGGTGATTAGTTGGGATGCGTCGATGAAATAGGAAATACACGATTCATAACCATAAATATACCTCGAACGGCGGAAATATTATATTGTGGGGATCTCACAAACAAAATCCAGCCAATCACGGAACGGGAAATTTCCAGCGTGATCGTGGCCAACTGGGAATCCGGCTCCTACTTGACGTCGTTCCGCCGCGACGCCGACGCCATTAACGCACTCAAAGCAGCTACTCCGTCGTTCGGTGCGTCATCCCTTCTTGCCCCTTCACATACCAATCGCACCCACCACCCATCGCGCGCGTCATCGCCGCGCGGGGCGCCCATCATCGGACGGCCCTTGGATGAGGGTTAACAGTTGTCGTCTTCTGACGGGGATCGTTTCGTCGTCGACGCGGGGGATATCGCCGATCGGTCTCTCCGCGTCTCCCCGCGTGGGTGACCGCATCGCGTCTAACCCACGCGCGATCGTCCCTCGAACGCGCGGGACGATCGCCGTCGGTCCTCGCGCGTGCGATCGCGACCCCGCGACGTCCAACCCCACGTCTGGATTTCAACAACGAGGAAATCTCTCCCGATTGCTCAGAGCGATCGATCCCATCCATCCGCGAATAAACACTGACCAAACCGCCCCCCATTCATTCATTAAATTCATCAGACAGAAAAGCACAAAGATGTCCGCCATGACCATGTCCGCCTCCCTCGTCTCCACGCGCGTCGTCGCCAAGGCTCCCGTCTCCAAGGCGTCCAAGCGCACCGCGGTGGTTGCCTCCGCGGGCCCCGTGGAGGGCCGCCGCGCCGCGCTCGTCGGCCTCACCGCCGCCGTCGCCGCGACCGCGCGCTCCGCGTTCGCCATCACCATCCCCTCCCAGGCCAACACCGGCGGGGTCGGCCGCGAGAACGGCAAGCCCACACGGAGCTCCAACGCCTCCATGGAGTCGTACACGCTCACCGGCACCGCCAAGACGGGCCACTCCCCCAAGGAGAAGTTCGGTACCCTCGCGGCGGTGCGCGCGCAGGCGGAGGCCGAGGCGGCGCTCTCCGCCACCCCTGTCGTCGCCAAGAAGTAATTGGAATCTGATGCATGAACGGATGGAACGGATGAATCTTTGGACGATGAAGCCAAGCGCGATTGAACGAATCAATCACGGCTGAATTGAATGAGTCGACAGTCGGCTCGAGATGAGTCAATGGTTCGTGAATCCGGGATGGGAGGTTTGTGTGGCGGTTCGTGTTAGGAGCCGCGTGACGTGGTGTTTGTAATGTCGAGACGCGACGTATGCTATAAGATTGCGCTATTCACCCGACGACGTTCAGCCGCTCGTCTCGTCTCGTTGTTTGGATGCAAACGAGGAGTGAGTTTTTATGTAATCGTCTAATCATAGTTTGGGTGCGCGGCGCGAGGGTGAGGCGCGACGCGCGCGATGGCGGTGGCTCGCTCCCCGCATCGCGCGATGCGCTTCGTGATCGCGGCGATGGTCTCGATGGCCATGTACGCGGCGTGGATTTACACCACGCCGGATAGGCTCCGGGACGACGTCGCGACGGGAGATGGAAGAAGGGGTGGACCGATCGTGCAGCCGAGAGGTCCGTCGATGATGGCGGGCATGCCTCCCGTGAAGAACATCGTGAAACCCGCGCGTGCGGCGGCGGCGCCGGCGGTGGTGACATCGTCGCCTTCACCTCCGCCTCCGCCGATGCGACCCCCGCCGGAATCTCCCAACAGTCCGCCGACGAAGCCGCTCGGCGACGACGATGAGACTCAACCGAGCGACGACTCATCGGGCCGAGACGTCGTCGCCGGCGATCGACCACCCGCGCACGTCGCCGCGAGATGCGAGCTCGACGACTGGCCGGCCGGGTACCAGAAGCTCGCGTCCGCGTCCCAAACGCAAACCGCGCTCGATTCCTCCCCGCGCGAACGACGATACTTCGACGGGACGCTCCGCGCGTGCGGCTGCGACGCGTCAGCCTCCAAATGCCACAACTTCATGAGACGCTACCTGACGTACGCGGAGTACCACCGGCGCGTGACCGTCGGGGACCCGACGGTATCGCCCGGCGCGAGGATCCTAGTCGTCCAGAACGCGTGGCGCACGTACGGCTTCGGGCACATGGCACCCGCCGCCGCGGGATGGATCCTGTGGGGCATGGCGAGCGGCCGCGTGATTTACTTTGACAACGACAACTCCGAGTGGAACTGGCTCGATTACTTCCGCGCGTACCTCCCGGGCGGTGACGAGTCCGGGACCGGGCTCGCAGAGGGACTGGACACGCGATGGACCCCGGAACGCGCCAAGGAGTTCGAGGGACGGCGGCGCGTGTGGTTCAAGGACCAGGACGAGGCGGTGTTTGACTTTGAAGAGTTCAACTGGGACGAAGTGGACGCCTGCGTGGGCACCGGCGGGAACTGCACGGAGGTGATGGGATGCGGACGGGATAAGGTACAAAGTGGGGAGGAATGTGAACCGGCGCGGGTACACGGGTCGTGCGCGATGGACACGCGTGACGTGTGGGAGTGCGACGGGTGCAACACGTGTTTGATGGACGCGTTGCGGGACAAGCGGCGGATGCGAATAGTCGCGAATTCGCTCAGAGCGCCTCTCTTCGACGAGGAGCGCGAGGAGATCGCCGAGTTCTCCAGAGCCTTCTGGACACAACCCGCGGGCTGGTCTGCAGACATTCACATGTACAAGCAAGGCCCCGACGTCCTGAAGGAGTTTTTGGAGAACAAGGAGGCGAGTCACGCGTGCAGGACGTGCGGCATGGCCATGGCGCTGCGGCCGGATTGGCGGCTCGTGTTTTGGCGGGACCTCGTCGCCTCCTCCGACACGTCGCGGGCCAGGCGGATGTACGCGCTCAAGGCCAGGACGGGCTACCCCGAGGCGGCGATGTGTTTCCCCGACGACACGTCGCCCACGGACGCATGCGTCGACGAGACGTGGGCGCATCCCCCGTGCGCCGAGTTCACCGCTCAGTGGCACATCAAGAACAAGGCTCCGGATCCGTCCGGGCCATCCGGGTACCTCACGCCGACGAACGCCGTGCGCGCCTTGATCGCCGCGCTCGACGACACCGAGGCCGGCGGCGGCGACGGCACCTCGCTTCAATCGCGCGGGTTCCACGACTCGTGGTTCAGAGCTGATGACCCGACGGCTGTGGTGCACGTGCTCACGGACGCCCCCGCGCTCCAAGACTTTCTCGCGTCCCGATTTCCAAAGCACGTCCGCGTCACCCCCGGCCGCGGGATCGACCCGACGAATAACATCCGGCGTGACCAGGACTTTGGCATGGAATCGAGTCGTAAGATCGCGATCGACATGTACGTACAGGCGTGGGCGGACGGGGAGACGGAGCTCGGGCCGAGTGCGTATTACTTCACCGGACACGAACTCGGTAAGTTTATTTTTATTTACATATGTGCAATTAGAATGGACTGACGTCGTGTTTTGTTCACAGGCTCCTTTGCGGTGTCGGGGTATAAACGCGTGGGCGAAGTTCCGAGCGCGCCCACGCGGTGGGACCAGGACTGGTACAGCGCCGATGCGCCGACGCGCGCGGCGCGACGCGCGGACGCGTGCACGGGCGGCGATGCGATCGATGTGACGACGACGGCGAGCGGCGGCGCTCGGGCCAAGCGAGAGGGCGCGGAGAAAGTCGTCTCTGACGACGACGACGAAAAAGGCGAAGCGAAAAAGGAAGAGACGGATTCACTTAATCTTAAGATGGACGAGGACAAGGCTCGGCGTCTTGGCGCTGAATGCGCGGGCGCGTCCGTGACGTTCGAGCCGCGGGCGTCCGTTCCCGATCGCGCGCCGCTCGCCGTCGTCGACGCGCTTCGACGCTCGGGCGTCCTCGCGAATGACAAATCGCTGATTGAGATGAACACGTTGGACGGTGACCTCGCGGCGTGCGCGTCCGTGTACGTGGGGCGCGTCGAGGTTTCGCTTCCCCGGGACGATGCGAAAGGCCTTCCCAGCCGGCGCGCGTGCCGGGGGATGCGTCAGCGCGGGCTGAGGGTGACCTGCGGGCACCTGTTACGTCTAAACGCGTTCGAGGTGAGTTTATGTTTATTGTCGTATGGGTAATTAAAATGACGTCGTGTTTTGTTCACAGGTGCCCAACGTCGACGTGTACCTCGTGCGGGCGGGTCAGTCCGGCGGGGGAAACGGAGGAGACTCGTGCGGGTGGCACAAACTCATCGAGCAGCTCCGTAAGAAACTGGCACAGAGGCTGGGCGGCGGGACCGTTTCCGAGACACCGAGCGATGAAGAGGTTGTGAAGTATTTGGGAGGGAAGGTGGTCGCCGTGGTGGCGTTGGAATGGGAGGAGGCGGATGCGGCGAGACGAGTGGTGAAGGAAGCCGGGTGGGTGGGTTGGAACTTCACGGAGGTTGCTTACGCGGAGGGTGACGCGAACGGGACGGCGACGGTGTTCACGCTGCCGATGGACAGCCCTGGGGTGAAGTCGGCGTCGTGCTGAGCGGTACACTATTCTATTCTCTCATTGGATTCGATCGAAGGGTCCTAAGTGTTATCGCCTCGCGCGCTTCGGCGCGGATTCCTGCTTTTTGAATCCGAGCTCGTTCTTGACAAATTTTCCGTTCGCGATGATGACCTTGATGTTGTCCGGGTCCATCAACAGCCTCGGGTTCTCGAGCACGTCGCCTTTCACCACCAGGAGGTCCACCCTCCTACCGGCATACCCATAAACTGCGGATGGACCCAGTAAGAGGCCGGCTCCCCGATATATCATCTCGTTGGGAGTGCTCACGAGCGACTTGAGCAAATCCACATTGCTCACTCCGGCTTTCAGGTGTAGGTCGATGCCGTGCGCCTGCCACTTGTGCATGTCTCCCAGGAGGTCACTTCCGTAACACACGCCAACGCCCTTCCCAGTCGCCCTCTGTAGTGTATTCTGACCTCTCTCCACCAAGTCGCCCACCTTATCGACCAGTTCTTGAGGCATACCGCCCGCCACGCCATCCTTCTTCAATCGATCGTACGTAATCAGCGTGGGGACCAAGAACACTCCTTTCTGCTTCATCAGATCAAGCGTCTCATCACTCGCATAGTTCCCGTGCTCGATAGATCCGACTCCGCATCGCACGGCTCTCTCTACAGCCTCATCGGTGTACGCGTGTGCACAGCAATAGATCTTCGCGTTCTTCGCCTCTTCCACGATGGCCTTCAGTTCTTCCTCCGAGAACTGAAGGTTCTCTAACCTGTCAGTCGGGGATGCAACGCCCCCGGAGGCCATTATCTTGATGTGAGAAGCGCCTTTCCTCACCTCATCCCGAACAGCTTCTCTGCACGCCGTGATGCCGTCACACACTCGCCCGATGGTGAAGTTACAGCATTGACACGAGCCAAATGGGAGCTGATTCTCCGCCGCCGCGCGGAAATCTCCGTGGCCTCCAGTCTGAGATAGCGCCTTTCCGCAGTGTATGATCCTCGGGCCTTCAAGCGTTCCCTCCTCGACCGCCTCTGCCAACCCGTGGTCTGCTCCCCCGCAATCTCGAACTGTCGTGAAGCCCCTCATGAGCATGCCCTCCAGGATGGGAACGGAACGGGCGTAGAGCAGACTCGGGGTCATGAACGCCGGCTTGCGAAGGTCCGCGCTGCTCGCGGTGACGTGAACGTGGCTGTCGATCATGCCGGGCATCACGGTCATCCCTTGGCAGTCGATATCGTCGAAAAGATGGGCGTAAAGATTGGGCGATACAGGGGCGAGAATGGAGCCCCGCGGGTCATTAGGTTCGAACACGAAATGCTCTGGCTTTAAACATCCATCTTGACCAAGATGGAGCCATTTCCCGTTGAGCAGGCGGCAACTCCTGCTCCTGGGCGCCATCCCCTCCAAGAATTGAGTAACAATGAATGAAGTTGGGCTCAGATATCAGAGGAAAATAGGCGGAAAATGAATATAAATAACCAAAACCAAACATGCAAACAGTAATAAAGGTGAAAAATCCTCGCCCTCCACTTCTATCCACGTGGAAAGGGTCGCTTCAAGTGACGGCACGGCACCTCTGAGGACAATCATCATTATCATCGGTCGCGGCGTCGAGGCGATCGGATACGAGGCGCGATGGACATGCAGGGCGCGATGAGTGCCGTGGAGCAGGCGGCGCAGGGCCTCGCCCTCCCCTCGCTCCGCGCCAACGCCGAGGCGACGCTCCTGGAGTTTCGCCGATCCCCGCACGCGCTGCCCGCGTGCCGCCACATCCTTGAGCACTCGCAGGTCACCGAGGCGCAGTTCCAGGCTGCGGCGACGCTACGGGACGCCGCGCTTCGCGACTGGACCGCGTTGCCGCCGCAGGAGCGGAGCGGCCTGCGGCAGTTCTGCCTCGGCGCGCTGCTCCATCGCACACCGACCCCCGCGCCCGTCGTCGCGTCGCAGCTCATGAGCACCCTCGCGGTGATCTTAAAACGCGCGTGGCTCGACGAAGGCGTGGACCGCGGCGCGATGCTGTCGGAGGCCGAGACCGCCGTCACGCAGGCGTCCACGAACGCGGCGCGGCGCATCGGCCTCCAGCTCTTCGCGTCCGTGATATCCGAGTTCTCCCCGACGACCGCCTCAGCCATGCAACTCCCGTGGGAATTCCACGAGCGGTGCAGGGCGTCGCTGGAAACCGAGTTCCTCCCTGGGCTGTACGCACACGGCTCGCAGATCGCACGATCCGTCGCGGAACAAGGCGCCGCGCTGAACGCGACGGACGATGCGGTGTGCGTCGCGTCCCTACGGCTCATGGCCGCGGCGCTCGCGTGGGACTTCAGCAGGGACGCGCACTCGGGCGGATTCGGGATGCTAGCCGACGGCCATCTGAGACCCCCCGGCGGCGACCGCGACGGCGAACAGGCTGACGCCGTGCGGATCACCCCGGGCGCGGCGTGGCGGGACACGCTGCTCGCACCGGGCGCGATGGACTGGCTGTTCCAGCTGAACACCGCCGCGCATTCCGCCGCCATCGCGGGTGAGCGAGCCGCGACGGCGGGGCACCATTCGAAGATTGAGACACTCGCCGGCGCCGCGAGAGGCGTCGCCGCGAGCCTCTGTTCGCTCTCGGGGGAGATATTCCCGAACGCGCGTGAGCAACCCGGGGCGGAGACGCGACGGGGTCACTTCGGGCGGTGCGCTCGGGCGTTACAAACCGTTTTACTGCCCGCCAGTCAGTCAGTCGCGCACGCCGCAGCTGGGACCTCGGCGGGTGAAGAAAATTTGGAGGATGGATTTCGAGCCCTCGGGTCACTCGCAGAGATTCACCCCGTCGATGATTTCATGACCCCGCTCGTCCAAATGCCACACGCGGAGGGTGGGGTCCAGTCGCCCCACGCGAACCAAAACGCGCTGAACATGCTCGGTGAGCTGACGCTCGAGCTGTTGAGAGCGGGGGCGCTTCTAGGGGAGAACGAAGGGAGCGTTTTGGAGGAGAGCCTGCGGATGCTTCTGGACGCGTGGGGGTCGCTGATCGGCCGCGTGGGACAGTTCGGGTGCCCGCCGGAGCTCGCGCAAGGTGCCGCGGCGGTGTTCCAGGCGTACCTGCAGGCTGGACTCGCCGCCACCGCCGCCGCCGCGTTCGACGAAGACGACGGCCAGGAAGAGGAAGGCAAAGCGGGTGCCGCCGCGCTCGACGAGCGACTGTCTCTCATCTCCCCGATCGCACGCGCCGCACCGGACGCCACGCTTCCCCTCCTTCGCCAGGCGCTCGAGGCTAAGAAACAGTCCTTATCGCAGGCGATGACGTCCAATCTGGACCCCACGGTGCCGCTAGAGGAGCTGTGGTGGCTGGTAAGTTAATTTTATGTATCGTACGGGCAATTGGACTGACGTCGTGTTTTGTTTACAGGCGCGTTTGGTCCCGCACGTGTTGGCCGACGCCTTCGAGGGGGAGATACCGCTCCCCCCGGATTCACTCGCCGAGTGCGGCGCGCGCGCGGCGCACGAGGAACGCGACAACCCGGTGGACTCACTCGCGGCGGATTACGTCCAGCTGGCGTGCCTGTGCCTAGACGAAGGTGGACGACGCGCGATATCGCCGCGGCTGATGGAGACGGTAAGTTTCTTTTTATTTCTGTACGGGCGAATTCGTATGACATCGTGTTTTTGTAACAGCTGGCGTGGGGAACCGCTCGATGGGCGGATACGTACTTGATGGCGGAGGACACCGGTGGTAGTTTACACGCCGCGGTGTTCGCGCACAACGCGATGGCGGGCGGCGGTGGCGAAGGGCGGGTGTACCGCGGCGCGAACAAGGCGAAGCCGAGCGCGTTCTCCGAGGCGGGAGGCGGGGTTCAGGCGCTCGACGCGTTGCTCCAGGCGGCGTTTGTGTGCCTCACGGCGTGGCCCGGCGAGACTGGTGAGTTTCTTTTTATTTACACATGGGCAATTCGAGTGACGTCGTGTTTTATTTACAGGGGTACAAAAGGCGGCGGCGTCGACGCTTCTCCCCGCGCTCACCCGGCGCAGAGCGCTGTGCCGGACGTGCGTGAACCTCCCGGCGTGGCAGCAGATCATGGACGCGGAGTCCCACGCGCTGTCGAGCTCCGCCGGTGTTCCCGGAGCCGTGTCCGGTGCGATCGCCCTCCACTTCCCCCCCGAGATTCACCTCGGCCTGAGCGAAGCGTTAGGTCGCGCCGCGGAGGGCCTCAACGACGAGGCGCAGTCGCAGGAGTACATCGCCAGGGTCCTCACGCCCGTTGGGCAGGTCCTCGCCGCCGTCGCGCAAGCCCCGAACGACATGAAACATCCCGCCGGTGAGTCGAGAGCCGTCGCGGTGATACAGGCGCTGAGAGGGTCGGTGCGAGCGACGATCGCGCGATCTCAGGCGGCGGTGTTCTCCTTCTTCTCGCAGTCGTTCGAAGCCCTGTTGGCGGTGCAACGGTCCGGGACGCACAGCGCGCAGGTCAGCAAGCTGATACTGAAGCTAACGGAGGAGTTGGTCGCGAACCAGGCGTGTTTCCTCGGCCCCGCGCACGCCGGCGTCCTGTGCCGCCACTGCCTCCGGGTGGTTGAGGAATATCGCGCCAGCGGCCGGGGCAAGATCGGCGCGGCGGAGGGCGGCTCGCGTTCTCTGCGCGCGGAGCGCGTCAAGGAGTGCTACAAGGAGGTCAAGGCTATGCTCCGCATGCTCACGCACGTCACCAACTCCGACAACGACATCGAGGATGAGGAGTCTTCGCGGGGCGGGTCGCAACGGGGATCCGTGATGGCCGCCGCCGCGGTGTCGTCCGCGGCTTCCGAGGGCCGCGTCCGCGGCGGCGCCGGCGTCGCAACCTCCGCTTCCTCCGCCCTCGCCAAGGTGGACGTCGCGCAGGTTGTCTTCATCGGCCTCAACACCGTCATCCCGCTCATCACCGACGAGTTACTCACCTTTCCCAAGCTGTGCCATCAGTACTTCACGCTGCTGGCGCACATGCTTGAGGCGTACCCGGCGAAGGTAGCGGCGCTTCCGCCAGACATGTTCACGTCCCTGATGGGTACCCTCGAGTTTGGGTTGAAGCACGAGGACGTGGAGGTGGCGGGGGAGTCGTTGTCAGCCGCGGGTGCCATCGGGTCTTTCCAGCACCACTCGTTAGTGGACGGCAGACCCGGCCTCGGCGTGCACAACGCGCCGGATGCGAGCCGAGAAGGCGGGTGCGGCATCCTCGCGCATCTCATGCGCACGGTGCTTCGTCGGATGATCTTCGAGGACGCGAGCATGGATTTGGTGGACGCCGCGGCGGACGCGCTGCTCCCGCTGATGCTCGTGGAGCGTACCGCGTTCGAAGGCGTCGCGGGGGAGTTGCTGGCGACGCTTGAGGGCGACGCGGGGGCGAGGAATCACGTCATGGGCGCGCTGCGGGAGCTCACCGCCGGGAACGGGTTGACGGACCGGGTGGACCGCGCGAACAAGCGGCGGTTCAGGCGAAACGTGTCCACGTTTCTGACCGAAACGCGGTCGTTCGTGCGACACAACTGAGTCAGTGAGTGGTATTTAACGCGAGAGTTGAAACGAGCGTTCTCCAAATAAAATATTACAAGAGGATCCGCTCATGATTCGCGAGCAAGAGCGCGGACGCGGCTACGACCCGCGCCCCGCCTCCTTTGTTAATGCCGTTCGCTTTCTACGCAAAGAATCGGCCGCGCGGGCGCCGGGTTCCGTCACCCGGGCGCATCCGCGACCCCAAAGACTCTAAGTAGTCTTCACCCGCCGCCGCATTTGTGCTAAAAAGTGCCAGTCGTGTGCCACCTCTGTCCTTATCCAGTAGGGTTTTAGGATTCGGGGTTTAGGTCGAGCGTCGGAATGCGCGGACGACGCCATCGCACAAACACGAACCGCCGTTCACACCGGCACATCTTCACAACTATGTAGCGAGGACACCATTCGGCGCACGCGCGCTCACCGCTGAGCCTCGCATTCGCGTCGCCGGCCGTCCCTCGCACCCCCCTCCACTACGCTTTTTCCCCGATAGCAAGAATCTTACTTGGCCGCCCGGACGACCTCGCCGAGGGTGAAGCGCTTGTGCTTGGACAAGGGGCGGCACTGGTTGATGTACACCATGTCACCGATCTTGGCGCTGTTCTCCTCGTCGTGCACGGCGAACTTCTTGCTCTTGTTGACGAGCTTCTTGTACCTCGGGTGGGGCACCTTCCGGGACACCATGACGACCGCGGTCTTGTCCTGGGCGTTGGACACAACCTTGCCGAGGAGCTCCTGCGCAGCCTGCGCGGGGGTCGCGACGACCTGGCGGCGCGCGACGGGCGCCTTGGCGGCGATGCGCGTGCCAACAACACCAGCGGAGAAAGTGAGAGCGGCGGACATCGTACGAGAGTCGCGACGTTCGGAATGGCCGGCGCGAAGGGGCGAGCCGGATAAAAAGCCGCTGAAAAAACACGTCACGCGAGTGAGGAGATGCGAATGGAGATGCGAATGACCCGGTTCACCCGACAGTCAGTCAGGAAATACGCCAATATATTGTCAATATCGTAATTAGGTACGTTTCAACTCCGTTGCTGCTGTGATTGTGTACATATCGGGATTTTCCAATTCCCGTTAACCCATTTTCCCCCATCACCGCGGCGAGTCGAACAGCCGCAGCGCGAGCATCGCCGCCGCCGCCCCGCCCGCCGCCGCCAGGTACATCCCCATCCGCCCCTCGATCCCGTCGTTCATCTTCGTCGCGTTCGCCAGCGCGTCGATCTTCGCCGTGAGCATCATCTGCGACTGCATCAGCGAGTTGATCGTCGCCGCCTGAGCTTGCAACTGCGACGTCGAGGCGGCCGATGATGCATCATGCGACGGCCCGCCGGGCGATCCCATGGCGCTCACGCTGCGCAAGTGCGCCTGCGCGATGTCATCGACGCGCTGCGAGAGCATGTGCATGCGCGACTCGAGCGCCGCGACGTGCAGGGGCTCGAACGCGCCGAGCGGGGCGTTCATGTTCACGCCTCCGATGTGCGCCTCTGGTCTGTACGGGGATTGGGTCCTGGCGACGGCGGCGAAGCCGTAGCCGCCGTCCTGGTCGCTGCCGCCGCTGTGCTCGCCCGATTCGTCCCCTCCGGCGGAGAACCCGTTGGCGGCGGAGTCGCCGTTGAACACGTGATGCGCGCGAGCGTCGCCGTTGATCCCGGACCGGGGCGATGACGGCGCGCCGGCCTTGACCTTGGATCCCGGCGCTCGATCGATCGGCGGTCGGCGTCGGCCCTGCGACGAGGGCGGCCTCGGCGACCCGAGCGCGGCAGCCTGGGCGGCGGCGTCGGCGAACACCTCGCCCTGGCTGCCCCACTGGCCGCTTCCGGTGCCGTCGGCGCGCTCGGATCGACGCTTGCGCACGGCGTCTTGAAGCCGCGTCACCGATTCGCTCCTCCCCGCTCGTTCCAGCCTGGATCGAATGGCGCCGAGGCCGAACCCGCTGCCGCTTCGCTCCATGTGCGGGATGTCCATGCTGCTCCGGTTCGCGGCCATGACGAACTTGTCCTTCATCTCCTCCGTCAGGTTCCGTAGCTCCTCCGTCATCTCCTCGAGCTGCACTTGCTCGATGTAGGAATGCGGGACGTAAGAGCCGTCCAAGCCGAGCTTGGTGCCAGCCTCCTCCACCGCGGCTCGAACCTTACCTTGAATCTGCGTGAACGATCGGTCCAGACCCTCGATCCAATCGATCTTAACCTCGAGCATCTCGTCGCTGTAAGAACGGCTCCGTCGTTTCATGATGGCGCCCACTTCGTACCCCAGCGCCTGTGAACAAAACACGACGTCAATCTAATCGCCTATACGAGAATGAAAAGAAACTCACCATGAGCCCGCCTAAGATGCGAACGCCAACCTCGAATTTGATCCGCGGCGAGATCATCACGTCGCCGTCGCACACCGTCTCTTCGAACATCAGCGTGTACCGACCGTTGCGGTTGCGCATGCGGAGCCAGGAGGTGCACGTCTCGGGGTCCTCGTTCGGGGGTAGGAGGTAGATGTCAGTCGTCTCCTGCTCGTCGCTGCTGGTGTACTCGTCGGATAGCACGGATCGCACATCCTCCTCCTCGACGACTTTCGTGGACTTGATGATGTAAGTGGGGTCCTGTTGTACGTGGTGGGGAAGCGGTGGGAACGAGAAGAGTGAGTCTCGGACTTGAGTGGACGTGATATTGATCGATACCCGATCAATACGCGAGTGTATGAAATAACCGAGGGATGAAATGAGTTGAGGGCGGACGGGTGGACCCGAGCTGTGTGGCGGTTCAGTGGTCTCCTACAGTTTGTTGTCGTCATACGTGGGGCGGCCCGGGCTGTTACCCCCGGGTCCGTGAGTCCCCCCGTGGTACTGAAGATAACGCAGTAAATTGGCATTCACCGACCATTATTCGCCCCGCTCCGGTCCGAGTTGGAAAAATGGAAAAAACAAAACGAAAATCTGAATGAATCGAACGTCGACGTCGTGGGTATTTGCCCGTACGCGTATCCTCGGACTGAACGTGATTGCGCACCTGGAACCCCGCGAACGGGTTAAAGCTGTTGACCACCCGCAAGTGCGCGCTCCGCAGGTCCGGCTCGATGAACGCCTTGTACATCGGGTAGACTGTTTCCGATATTTGGTGGATGATATCCTCGGGCTCCTGCCCGCTCCGATCGATGTCCCGCATCACGCGCTTGACCAGGTCGAAGTGCACTCCGCCGCTGATGCTCACCCGTAAGTCCTGAAGCGGCCGGAGCTTATCGCTCAGCGCGTAGATGCCCTCGATGATGATCACGTTGGACGCCGGGGACTCCTGGGTGCGGTACCCCACCCGCTTCGACTGCTTAAAGTCGTAGATGGGAACCTCCACCGTCTTGCCAGCCTTGAGGTCGGATAGGTTTTGGTTCAGGGTGTCGTAGTCGGTGAGGCGCGGGTCGTCGAAGTTGCCCTCCACCAGCATGCTCGCGTCGTTGTACATGTCCATCGTGAGGACGCAGACGCCGGGCATGAACTCCCGGATCTTGTCGCAAAACACCGATTTGCCCGCGCCCGACGGGCCCGCCAGGCCCACCAAGATTGGCCGGCCTTGGGAGTTGGACTTGAGGAGCTGGATGGCTCGGATGGTGAGGAAGAAGCCCTTGTCGAACGTGAGGTCATCCTCGAACCGCGCGATCTGTTGACACGGTGTTGGGAAGGGACGCGGGGGGCGGTCAGAAGCTGGCTGGGTCTTGAAATCGAACCAGCGCGGGCTTTTCAAAGGGGCTTTTCAAAGGGAGCCGCCACGCGTCTCTCGGCGGGCGGCGCGCGCGCAGAGCGCCGCGAAATGCGGTTTCACGACGCGGAAGGCTGCATCGAACGCGTCGGTAGGGATCACCGCATCGAAGCCGAGGAAAAAACGAGTGACCGGATCGCGAGGGACGGACCTCCTTGCGGGTGCCGCCGTCCGCGGTCTTGGCGTCCACGAGCGCGAGCTGATCTTTGAGGAGCTTTTTGCTCGACGAGTCGTCCCTGTGCGCAGGCTTGGGCGGGGTCCCTGCCGGGGATGGGGTGAAGACCTCCATCGGAACCGTCATTCCTGAATTGTCGGGCGATTAACCCTGAGACCCGCGGGCGACGGTGGTGTCTGCGCCGCCGAGTCTGGGTTCGGTTCCCAACGCTGTGGGCACTTCAAAGAGTCGAACTCAGCCGGTGACTGGAAAGGGGACGGCGAGAGTGAGTGTCAAAACCCAAAAAGTTCGTCGGTGCCAAAACTATCCGTCCATCGGATCCGTAACTTTTAACTATCCGTCCGTAACTATCCGTGCATCTCTCAAGGGGTTTTCCATCTCCGTGTGCCACGTTGGCACCCAGTTTCCGCGCGAGGGTATTTGTCAATCCAGATTTCGACCCAATGAAAAGTTTCCACGCCAGCACGTGACTCATCTATTTGTGAATTTCTGGTTTTGTATGTGCAAACAGAGTGATTCACCCCGCATTTTTGGCCATATCCTTGGCAAAACTCGTCGAATGCGTCACTTTCACACGCCCAACCCCGAGCCTACGCGTCCCGTACGCTCACCTTTTTGCATCCGTCGACCACGTAGTCGCACAACCCCCACCACCTTTCACAACTACATAACCGAGCCAGATGAGTGCCGTCGATGTCATCGCCCACGAGTCCCTCCCCAAGGACGCCACCTTCCACCTCGACGCGGGCATCGAGGATCCGGAAGAGTTCCTCGTGGTTCACGAGCTCCTCGGTCGTGGCCAGCTCCTCAACGCCTACGAGGCGAAGATGACCCACCAGGTGCGTGTGTCCACTCGCTTCGATCCCTTTCGTTCCCGATTTTGCATCCCAACGCGCCCAAAGTCGGTCGCACGACGCTTGGCTTATCCCTTTCCGATCGCCATCTGACTCGGCTTTTTTCCTTCCTTATTTTCCAACAGCACGGCGTCGAGTTCGGCCACGGTATCCTCAACAAGGGAGGCGCCAAGAAACGGGAGAAGAGGCCCTTGACTCAGATTGAGATCATGGCGGCCCTCGAGAGGGAGAAAACGCAGAAGAAGGCGGCGCGCAAGGCGGCCAAGGTGCGTGAACCGCCGACGTTTCCCGGACCCACCCGTTCCCCCGATCGTCGCGACCCGCACAAAAAAAAGATAATCTCCTCAATCGATCAGTTCTCTGATCCCCGACGCACGCACGCCGCGTATTCACCCACTGACGCCGCGTGTTCACCCAACCCACCGTCTACGACAACAACAGGAGGCCAAGAAGGAGGAGCGCCTCGCCAGGGAGGAGTTCGCCCTGACCGGCGGAAACAAGAAACTGACCAAGAAGGAACGCAAGAGGCTCGAACAAGATGAGTAGATGTCCCGAGCGCGTCGTCCCATGGGAGACGCGCCCGTCGATGACTCACTCATCAACGTTCGAACCCTTACGTTACCCGGCTTCGTCGGCTTCGACACGTGTAGACCACTAGTGTAGAACCAGCGATCGATTCTTTGTACCACCACCACCGCCAAGTACTGGCGGCGTAGCGATAGGAGTAATGTAACGACGTAATGTGATAACCATTCGCTAAGTAATTACTCGCGTGCTGAAACGACGACGACGTCTCACATCCGCGCACGGAAACCCCGTTTGTGAACCGGTAGATGTCGCCGCACGATGTCTATTCACGGCTTCACCGGTTCACCCGTCGCGTATCTCGGCACACGCATCCGCGGCATGCGTGTTTGCACACAACCGCGGAACTCAAAACTCGGGGGTTTTGGTCGAGAGACTCGGCAACCGCCGATTCCACGTCATCTAGATTCGCGCGGTATTTTTGATGCGGTGCTTTTAAACCGTGAAAGTACGGTTCAACGCGAGTCGTCGCGTGCCCCGTGATCCACGCAAAGGTCTTTTTCGTTCTAAAATAATTGCGTTCGTCCTCGTCATCGAGTGGGTTTTTTCATTTTTGGAACTGGAAAAACACTTGCGCACTGGGCAATTAGTCGGTGGTTTATGTAATTGGAAAAAAATCTGCCGCTTCGTCACCAACCTTGTAAATGCTTCGCCCCGAGAGATGCTGCCATTACTCAACGCAACCCCGAGCCTACGTCCACCCGTAAGCTCACCCTTTCGTATCCGTCGACCACGTAGTCGCACAACCCACACCCACTACCCCCCCACAACTACATCAAGCAAAATGAGTGCCATTGAGGTCGCCCAGCAGGAAGTGCTCCCCAAGGACGCCACCTTCCACCTCGACGCGGGCATCGAGGATCCGGAAGAGTTCCTCGTGGTTCACGAGCTCCTCGGTCGTGGCCAGCTCCTCAACGCCTACGAGGTGCGTCTCTTCACCACTGCCCAAATACATTCGATACCGTCTCCGATACGTGATATCCGCGTCTTTTTTCCCGTTCCCATCGCTCGCGCGCCCCCGCGCGCCGTACTTCCCGTTGCGCTTGTCGGGGGGTGGTGAAATTATCAATCTGACGTGTACTTTCCATTCCCTTCCATCCCTCCCCACCCGCGTCGCGAACGCAGGCTAAGCTGACGCACCAGGTTCGTGCCCGCCACCGTTTTCTCATACCCGCGCCCGATACGCCCGAATAAACGCGCTCGCACCGCGTCGCACAGGTCGCGTCGCGCCAATCACACCGCCTTTCGACCGCACCTTCGAGCCCTCGAGCTGACGGAAATATTTCCCTCTCCCGTCTTTTTCTTCGTCCAACAGCACGGCGTCGAGTTCGGCCACGGTATCCTCAACAAAGGAGGCGCCAAGAAACGGGAGAAGAGGCCCTTGACTCAGATTGAGATCATGGCGGCCCTCGAGAGGGAGAAAACGCAGAAGAAGGCGCAGCGCAAGGCGGCCAAGGTGCGTGAACCCGCCCACTGACTGACTGACGTTTCAGAGCTCTCGTCACCCTCAAACCGTCGTTTCCCGAGTAAAAGTTACTCCGAACAAAGATTTAATCGCTCGACCAGACCCGACCCGACCGTCTCTCACCCGCGTTCCTCAACGATCAAACCACAGGAGGCCAAGAAGGAAGCGCGCATCGAACGCGAGGAGATCGCCGTGACTGGCGGAAACAAGAAACTGACGAAGAAGGAACGCAAGAGGCTCGAACAAGCTGAGTTTGAGTAAACCGAAGTGGTCGCGACGAACACGAAACGATGAACGAACCCACCGAGGAAAACCTCCCTCTTGCTATCGATGAAACTTCGTCGGCTCTTCACTGTGCAACAGAACATTTAGTGTAGGACCAACGACAAATGGACAATTAGAGTGTACCATCGACAACATGTACCAACATCGGGTAGCATCCGGTTGTAATCAACACCGAAGAATAACGATAAACTAAACTAAGATTACTCTCCCGGTGTCAAACCTCGCGCACAGCTGTGTCGGCACCCTCGGCACCCTCCTCCTCCTCCTCCCAATCGAACGGCACGTCCCGCATCGCCAACCCGCCGCTCTCCTCCGCAAACGCCGCCGCCACGACCCCCCGGCACAGCTCCAAATCGAACCGTTCGCCGAACCGCAAGCCCCGCGCGTGTGCCATCAGTGCCCACATCCAGCCCGCGTCCACGTCCTCCGTCGCCACGTCCGCCTTCTCCGCGGTCGCCTTGCCCGCGATGACGGCATCGATGTCACCGCGCACTTCCGGCGGGACCCAAAGCGTCGTCCCCGCCCGGAGGTAGCTCACCTGTGAGAGTAACACGAAACACTTGAAGTCAATCAAATTGCCCGTGTGGAAATAGAAATAGGGAACTCGTACCGTCCACGCCACGCTCTCCAAGTCGTCCGCGTACGTCGGAGGTCGGCCGGCGTCGGCGGCGATTGACGAGTACCTGCGTACGGCGATGGAGGGGCGATCGGTCAGTAGCTGACTCTTAATTGGGTGGTGATTGGGTAATTGGGTAATGGAGGGAGACTGTTCGCGCGTACGCACCGCGGCGTGCCGTCTCCGTCGGAGCTCGAGCCGACGGTGACGACTTCGTTGGAGTGCCGGGTCCCCGGCGCCCAACCCTCGTGGAGGGTTAAACCCTCCACGCGCGATGGACCCGGCGCGGCGAGCCCAAAGTCCACGAGGTGGATCGTCCGGCCACCTCCTTCACCCAGGCCTAAGAGTAAGTTATCGGGCTTGACGTCCCTATGCACGTACCTGTATAAAGAGTCGAACAAAACACACGTGCCGTCAGGTCAGTCCAATCGCCATGATGACGAAGATAAAAACAAAAATGGAAACGTACCCGGCTTCGTGCACCGCGTGTATCCGCTCGAGCGCCTGATCGCACACCATCAGCGTCGTTAACCTCGAAAGCGGTCCGCCCGCGGCGACGCGCCAGCTCATGTCTTCCAAGGACGGACCGAGCAGGTCCATCACGAGTACCTGCGTACGGCGATGTACGGGGCGATCGGTCAGTGGCTAACTCTTAATTGGGTGGTGATTGGGTGATTGGGTGATTGGGTGATTGGGTGATTGGGAGGGAGACTGTGTGCGCGTACGCACCTTCGCGGCGTCGCCGAGCACTCGTTGTTCTCCGAAGAAGTGCACCCGCGGGAGTCCCATCTGGCCGGAGATGGACACCACGCGTCGCAGCGCGTCGTGTTCCCTGGTCAGCGGCGTCTTCGGGTTACACACCATCTCATCGTCGTTTAGGGTTGAATCATCGAACGGGTGCGTGTCTTCGTCGACGCTGTCCCAGCTGAGTGACTCGCACACCATCTCCGTCTCGACGGATTCTGAATCTTCGACTTTGATGGCGACGTCGATCCCGGTGTCGACGTCGCGGCCGAGGAAGACGCGGCCGAACGAGCCTTCCCCGAGCGTTCTGGCCTCCGCGGCCATGGACGCGGCCTTGCGCAGCCGCGCGGCGTCGTCCTTGCACGCGAGCTTGAGCTTCTTGAGCCGCTTCACCTCGGAGACGGCGACGTCTGATTTGCTGCCGCGTTCCAGCTTTCGCAACGCCTGATCCAGTGTTTGCCGCTCGTCCTCGATGGCCTGAAGCGCCTCGGCGATGCGCGCCTGGACGTCCGTCGGGGACGTGCCGTCCACCCCCGAGAGCGACATCACGCGCCTCCACCGCGCGTGCGATCGCTGCTGCCGGCGCCGAGCCTTGCGCGTGCCCACGAGAACCTCGCCTCTTTCGCTCTCTGTCCACAGCCCATCATCCGCGCGCTGCGTCGCGGGAAGGATGACGAAAGCCTTGGCGCGCCGGGTGGTGGACTTCGACGGGCGGGCGACGCTCGTGGAGGGGTCGTTGGTCTCGGCGGGGCGATCGCGCCCCGCGGCGCCCACCGCGCGCACCGGCCTCACCGAGCGCAGCATACCTCTGAGGGCTGACGTGGAACATCTCATCTCCACTTGGCTATATTTTTGAGATCGATAGGACACGCGTCGTCGCAGAGATGAGTGTCGCGGGGGCGAGATGCGCTGAGGTTGGGGCCGGGGTGTGGGCCCCGAGGCGCGGATGCGTGCGGCGGCCACGAGCACGGACGCCGCCGCTCGTGCCTCCATCGCGCGCGACTCGCACACGCGAGGAGGCGAAGGGCGACGCGGTGCGCGGGTCCGTCTCGCCGGATATGTTCAGCTCGGACCTGGAGACGACGCTCATGCGAAGCTCGCCGCCGCTGCACCGCGCGGCGCGATGGGGCGACGTCGTCTCCGTCAACTCGCTCCTCCTCGGGGGTGCCGACGGGGGTGCCGACACAGCTGTGGACGAGAAGGACAGGAACGGGTCCACGCCGCTGATGTGGGCGGCGCAGTTCGGGCACGATGACGTCGTCGACGTCTTACTCGCAAACGGCGCGGACCCGCGCGTCACGAACGCGTTCGGATGGACCGCCGCGGAATACGCGTCCACGTCCTCCGTCGCCGGCGACGTCCTCCCCTTACTCCTCGCCGCGGAGCCTTCACTTCTCGGCGCAAGACGGACCGTCCCGCGCGACATGCTCGGAGGTGGACACGGATGTCTAATCTGCGACTATGACCAAAAGCTCGTCGCCGCGGGGCCCAAGGGAATCGGCCGGTTCGCCGCGCTCGCGTCTGGGCTCGTAAAGAGATACAGGCAGAGCGCGGGTCAGAGCGCGGAGGACATGTGGGCCGCGCCGAATTCCGTGGACACGTCCGGGGTGGCCGTCGCGGGATGCACGTTCAAACCACTCGGCCTCTACGCTGGTCAGCGGTACGAAGTTCGCAGACTGTTCTACCGCTCACCTAACGACGGCGCCGAGGCGGACGTGGCGTCCACCTCGGACCCGTCACCGCGCGGGTTCGATCCCGACGCGGAACTAATAGCGACGCTGCATAATCCCACGTGGACGCCGTGGGGCGCGTCCGAGGTTGGCGTCAACGTCGCGGAGCTCAGGTCGGTTCGCGAAGGTAAGTTTATTTTTATTTCCGTATGGGCAATTAGAATGACGTCGTGTTTTTTTAAAACAGAGTTGCGGTGGGCGATTAGT
>Ga0302114_10000294_pt1 | contig 35793 bp, 17 predicted proteins | sample AG5_Surface_MG_FD_203107 | JGI IMG/M metagenome (GOLD analysis project Ga0302114, IMG submission 203107) | Marine microbial communities from Western Arctic Ocean, Canada - AG5_Surface | ecosystem: Environmental > Aquatic > Marine > Oceanic | place: Canada: Western Arctic Ocean | collected...
CCTACGCCGGCACGAACATGCCGTGAAGCCCGTGGGGAATCTGATTATCCAGCCACACCCTCGCCACCGGCCCTTTACCAAGGTCCTCGCCGTCCAACACCACCAGGGAGCTCCGCCCCGCGCCCGTCGCGTCGTGCGAGACGCACATGCCCAGCACCCAGCACCGGTCATCCGTCCCGCCCGACCCGTCACTTCCGTCCTTGGGGACCAACACACACTCCTCGCAGAAAGTCCTGTTTCCGGCCCACCACTTCTGCGTCATGCCCGTGCGCAAATCGATGCGCACGTACCCCAACGGAGGACCGCTGCATCGAACCTCGTTGGAGATGGACGCGTACACGTAGCGGCACTCGCGCCGGCCCTGTGAACAAAACCGGTGACGTTAATCTAATTGCCCATACGATAATTAAAATAAACTTACCTCGAACAGAGGGTTGACGTGAGGGTGGTCTACGCATAGGTCCTCGCACCCCGGCGCTGGTTCGCGGCGAACCTTCCCGGTGACCGCGTGCACCGTATACCTCCACAGCAGCGTCCTCGGTATGTTGTTGAAGTCCGGGGACAGCGCGGTGGCGATGTCAAAGTCCCAGCCCGCGGACGCGCTCCACTCCCCGAGAAACGATCCGGGGGATAATTTTTCCCTGTAGAGTTATTAAACAAACACGGCGTCAGTCAACTAATTGCCCATACAGTACGGAAATGAAAAGAAAACTCACCACCCCGCCGTGTAAAAAGTGACCCACTCGCTCATCGCGCCGTCGCCAATCGATTCGTCCCCGTCGGAGATGGGCGGGCCATCGTGCGCGAACGCCACGTGGATCTCGAAGGACTCCTTGGGCCCCGCCGCGCGCACAGCCGTCCTCCCTGATGTATCCGCACCGCCGTCGAAGCCCGCGTCGCGGCGCGGGATCAGATGCACCGTCACCGGTTCCTCCGGCTGCGAAACCAGGCACTCGCCCGCGCCCTTCACCCCCGCGAGGTACATCAGCGGGTCCACCCTGAGGCAGTTCTGGACCATGACGTACCACGAGTTGGTCACGGCGAAGTCGTGCGGCGCGGCTTCGCACCCGGACATCGAGTACTCCGTCGAAGCGACCTCGCGCCAGTCGCCGTCAAATTCCCAGATAGTAGTTTCCACGGACCGAGCCGTCACGGCGCTGGTCCAGCCCCAGGCGACGACCCGCCCCGTGTTTGGATCCACGTGGGGGTGCGCGGTGAATGCCTTGCCGCCGATGCCCAGCGCCGACTCCACCTTCTCGCCCGCGCCGACGGAGACGAACATGCCTTTGCTCACGCGCCCGTCGAGGTCATCCTCCCCGATGGTCTCGAGCGTCTCCGGGTCCAACTCCACGGGCCGGCCAGCCTCGTACAGGGCGTACACCTTACCTCCCCACGCCAATATGTTCGTGTTGGCCAGGTTCTTCTGGTGTAAATCGAGCGCGTTGCGTAAAGGTCCACCGGTGCGCATCGTCCCGAATGTTCCGCGATACAGCACGTCGTCCGCGGACTCCTCGGCGGCAAACTCCTCCGTGCGTACAAACTTGCTGGCGAACCGTGCGGTGCGGGCGTCAACGAACTCGAACCGGAGGACGTACCCGTCGCCGTCGAGCATGTGGTTGTACTCCCGTCCCCCGCGCTCGAATAATCCCGGGCCGTTGCGGTAGAGGACGCCGCCGATGAGCTCGGCCGGGATCGTACCCTCCACGTTGCCACCGTCCCGGACGCTGTCGAACTCGCCAGCCACGGACTTGTACGCGTACGACCAGTCCGCGTGGGAGTACACGCAGTACCCGTGGGTGTCCGGGTCCTCCAGGAGCGCCTCGTCGGGTCCCACCGCGCCGCGCTTGCGGCCCCAACCGAGGGTGCGCGGTCGATCGCCAGGACGGGAGGCCGAGGGAGACACGTCACGTTCCTCGGCGAGCGCCCGGCGGGGACGCGCGCGGACCGTCCGCGAAGGACCGACGACGCGGCCGTGAGGCGCGGGACCGTCCGTTCTCACGCTCATCGCGGTCGCCGCGACGCGGGCGGCGGTCACGGTCGCCATGGGGATGCGCCGACCCAGATCGGCGAGGAATAACTTTATGCTACCTTCGTAAGAGTTTATGAGAGTTCCCAGAAAAAGCAACGACACTTCAAACGGCGCCATGGAGACGCGCAGCAAGCGAGGTAAGACCGAGCCGATCGTCGAGAAGATCCGCCGCGGCGAGGTATCGGTGTTCGTCGCCGTCGCCGAGGAGCTGCCCGAGGTCTTCAGGACGCACGTGGTGCCGAAGCTCGGGCTGCACGAGACCCTCATACTGGCCACAGTGAACAAGTCCTACAACGCGGCGGTGTGGAGCGTGGAGGCCGTGAGGTCGCTGGATGAGAAGGCGGAAGACTACGCGAAGCTCCATAGCTTGACATCGGTCTTTCCACCGCTTCATGCTTGTTCGCAGTTTAACAACGTGAAGGCGATCAAGGCGCTCATAAGCTCGGGTGCGGACCTCGAGGAAGGGTCGAGAGAGAAAGCAAAGCTCACCCGACACGGACGTGTTACTGCCCTTCACTGTGCCGCATTCAAAAATCATTTTGAAGCCGTAAAGCTGTTGTTAGAGGCTGGTGCCGATGTGAACGCAAGGACGCAGCTACCGAAGCCCAACGGCGGTGCTACGCCCATGTACTTCGCTGTTCTCAGTTTCGGCGCGAGTGCTTCGCCAAAACTCGTATCCTTGCTCTTGGAGGCGGGCGCTGACGTAACCTTGAAAGTGGCTTTCCACGATGGGGAGGGATCGGGACTATATTTCGACAGCGTTTTGGGCCATTACACCAACGATATTCATGCCCGCGCCGATGTCGTGAAGATATTACTGGATGCAGGCGCAGACCCGAACTGTCAGGATACGTATTTTGGCCAGGCGCCGTTACACAACGTAGTGGACAGTGACGAGGGGGTAAAAATCGGCAAGCTTCTGCTGGAGTATGGAGCCGACCCCCTTCTGGCCGATAAAGACGGAGTAACACCGCTGGATTTTGCCAAGAAGTTCTCGGAAGACCAGGACCTGATCGACCTCCTCTATGAAGCGACGGAGAAAGCGTTGAAAAAGTAGCGCCTGATTGTGAAAAAGTCCAACGTTGCCTTTCTCTCACATAGTGCTATTACTCGAGTCCATCGCCGGCCTATGATAATATGACCGTCCTGCTAATGTTAATCTTCCCGGGTGAAACGCTCCAACCCGTCGGGTAACGACATCGGCGAGCCCCGGTCCTCGTCCGTGTCGCCGACCCCCTCCATCCCGTGCAGCTTGGGCGTCGACGCGGACCGCCGCATCGTCGCCGACATCGCCGCCGAAGTTTGAAAAAATTCACCCCCGCCCCGGAGGCTCACGTCCCTCGTCTCCCACGCCCGCCGTCCGGCGTTGTGCACGCTCGTGTCGTCCAGGTTGTCCACCATGTTCCGCCTGCTCTCCTTCAGCTTCTTGTCCACGTCCAGACAGGTGCCCTGCTTCTTTTTAAGACCGTACTCGTACGCGAGAGCCGACGCCTCCTTCTTCAGCCACTTGAACGTCGAGCTCCTCTTCCCTTTCTTCTCCTTCTTGAGTTCGTTGACGCTCCCGATGCAGTGCACGTCGTGCAGGGACCCCTCGCTCCCGTCATCCCCGCGGAAAGAAACGACGGACGCGGACCGGTGCATGCTGCCGCTTCGTCGCCCGCTGCCGCCGCGAGAGTTGGAAGGGCCCGAGGTGGACCCGCCGTCCGACTCCGCGCCGACGTTTCCGCTCGAGCGCTCCGACAGCCCGCTATTCATGAGCCTCAGCGGCGGCGCCCCAGCCCCCGTCTCTCGTTGCTGGTCCTTGATGAACAGCCACGCCTCGTTTGTGCCGTGCTTGGAGACCTCGGGGGTCGGCAGCGGGGACGGTTCGCGCCCGCCGCCGGCTTCCCGCGACGAAGCGTCGACGGCTTCGGCGAAGTCTTTTGCATCCATCGCGTCCAAGTCCAGGTCTCGGGAGAACCGGCTGAGCCCGCGTGCGCTCGAACCCCGCGAGCCCCCGTCGCTGCGTCTGCTGCTACTGACCGCACCTGCCGCGGGGGCCAAGGGCGGCGGGGGCGGCGGCCGCGTCGATGGTTCTTCGTCGTCGTCGTCGTCCGGGCGGTTCTTTTTCTCCCCCAGGGCGTCTTGCATCTTGGGGTGCACGGGCGAGAGCATCGCCAGCGCGCCCTGCTCGCCGCGGTGCACGCGTCCTTCCTCGAGCGACTCCTTCGCGGCGTCGCTGCCGCTGTCGCTGCCGGTGTCGTCGTCGTACGCCGCGGCCAGTCCCGTGAACTGCCGGCGAAGCTCGAGCACCTCCTGCGAGGTCTTCGAGACCGACCCGACGTGCCCCGCTATGCTCTCCCGTACGGCCTGAGAGCCGAAGTATCGCGGGCACGACGCGCCGTCGTCCGATCCTCCTTTCGATACATCCGCAGCCGCGAGATTGCGTTCTAATAACGCCCCGTGCACACCAGCCGGCCGCTGTTCTACCGCGCCCGATGACGGGGGGCTCAGACTGTCTCGGCCGTTTCCCGTGTCGGTCGAGTCGTCTCCACCCCCCTCCGATCCCACCGCGGGCCCGTCCTGAGAGAACCGACCCTTCTTCAGGATGCCCCGGGGTCGCGGCACATCGCCCATCGTCCCAAAACACTCCGAGTCAGGCCGCCTCCTCTCGCCCACCGCTCCGATGTCTGGCAGATCGAGGTGACTCATAAACGACCGACAGTTCAACGCCGTCAAAACTGGGGTCCCTTCAATCTTTGGCTGCCGACCAAGTGGGGAAAATGAAGGTCTATTGACTCATGATGTGTGGTCGGTTGCACTTTCCCGGTGACTCATCATCTGCACCAACCCAACAAACGAAAAATGCACAACGACCCGCGCTTTGCGGGATGGGGGGTTGCCTGTCGCAGCCGGCGGCTGTACAGCCGCCCGCCTCCGTGGAGATCGTCTTCGACCGCAAAGTCGAGGATGACTACGAGATCGGCGGCAAGCTGGGCGAGGGCGTGCAGGTGCGAACCGCCCAAGAAGAACGCCCGAATCCCCGAACGAAAAAACACGATTGCCAACTGAATCGAGTCCCACCTCGAGTCTCCCTCGCGTCTGACCCTCCAACTCCGTCCTTTCCCATCCCACACCCAGGGTGTCGTCTTCGCCGGCGTGTGCAAGAAGACCGGCGCGAAGGTTGCCGTCAAGCGAACCCACATCGGCTCGTACGGCTCGTCCGCCAGCCGCGCCAGCGCGTTCGCCGAGATCGAGCTCCTCTCCTACTGCGATCACCCCAACGTCCTCCGGCTCATGGGCGCGTATCAGACGAACGGCGACATCAACATGGTGTGCGGCAAGGTCGAGGGCTGGCACCTGATCAAGTACCTCATCGCACTGGACAAAGAGGAAGCCGCCGGACGCTCCGCGGAGGACATCGCGTCGGAGAAGATGTCCCTCATGCATCAGCTCGTCGACGCCGTCGCGCACGTGCACTCGCGAGACATGGTGTACCGCGACCTGAAACCCGCGAACTTGATGGTCAGCGAGACGAAACCCAGGCAGCTCGTGCTCATCGACTTCGGCAGAGCCACGCACTTGGACCGCGCCGCGCGGCTGGAGAAGGAGCAGCCGATGGGCACTTCGCTCTTCCAGGCGCCCGAGGTTGAGGAACGAGCCGCGTACGGGCAACAGTCAGACATGTGGGCGGTGGGCGTGCTGATATACCTCCTGGTCAGCGGATCCATGCCCTTCGAGCACTCCATCGCGGGGCTGTACAAGGTTCTCGCCGGTGCGTACAAGCCGATGGACGAGGGCTTCTCGCCCGAGGCGAAGGACCTGGTTTCTAAACTTTTGGTCGTCGACCCCGATAAGAGGCTCAACGCGGCGCAGTGCACGCAGCACCCTTTCTTCACCCAAGAGGGCGTCGTGGCCGCCAAGGCGATCATCGCCAAGCTCCCGCGGACCACACGTCTGAGCGTCGGGTGCATCCATGCGCTGGAGATGCACAAGCACATCGTGGGGGCGACGTGCCAGACCATGGCGGAGCAGCTGGGCGAGGAGGACCTCGACACCCTTCGGCACTGGATGGCGATGAGCACCGAGGAGCAGCGCGATAATAAGAGCAACGAGAACTCGTATTCCGGCAAACGTGGGACTGGCAGCGCGAGGAGTCTGTTGGTGGGTAGGGAGGACTCTCAGGCGCGGATGAAGAACTTGGAGAGTCTCTACCAGGAGATGCGAGAGATTGGAGAGGGCAGCGTTCGGTTCCGCGGGGGCGTGGCGAAGATGCGCCGGCCGCCATCCGTCGAGGACATGTCAAAACACATGGAAAACATGGGTGGTTTAGACCTCAAGCCGGTGAGCGAGGGTAAGCGCATGAGCATGGACGCCGTGCGACCGTCACCGTGGAACACGATGGAGGATCCGAGCGGGATGAGACGCGTCGAGTCGGACGCTTCGCTCAACTCTGACGAGGACAGCGGAAAGGGCGGGACGGCGGGATCGGGCGGGAAGGGCGGCGGGAGTAAACCGCCTTCGCGGGGCGGGAGCAGGCACGGCGGGACGTTCCTCTCCGTGGCGCATCTCCACGGGTTGTGTTCGCTCGATGAGCTCATCGCCGCGTGTCACAGCTGTGGATGCGAGCCCCTGGCGGATGAGCTGGAGCGGGTGAAGGAGTCGCTCCGGGAGAAGAGGATCCACGACCTCATCGAGGCGGGCGTCAAGACGACGGAATCCAGCAACGCGCTGCTGGACACGATGCTGTTCCGATACGACGAGCTCTTCCAGAAGGTCGTGACGCTGCAGGTGGAGTTGAAGCGGGAGCGGGAGGCTAAGGAGGCGGTGGAGGCTGGGCTGGCGTGCGCGTGGACTTCGGACAAGGCTAAGAGTTTTCGGGAGCAGCGGATACGTCGTTCAATCGACGATGAGGAGGACCCGAGGGCACTACTCAACAACGCCGCGTGATCAATCGTACCTCTAGCGGTAGCGTGTTGTATTCGCGATGTATTCGCGCTAAGAGTTGGTTACGTTATTAAACTTCGCCCGCTTTACTTTCCCTTCTTGGCAGCCATCTTCTCCGCCTTTGCGATCTCCTTTTTGCGGTACTCGACGGCCGCGGGGTCGAAAGTCATCTGCGCCTTGGTCTTGTACGGCCTGAGCTCGTGTAACGCGAGGCCGACGAACCCGATGGCGCACCCGGGGTAGAGGAACGTGTTGGCGCTGCTGAATCCGTACTGGGTGGCGTACCCGGCGAAGGCGATGAAGGCGAAGGACAGGAGCGTGAAGATGAGGCCGGCGTACTGCCGGACGTAGTAGACGAAGGTAATCTCGTTGCCGTCGGAGTCGAGCTTGGCGCCGCCCTTCTTCGCCGCCGCGGACTTCTTCGCGGGGGTCTTGGCGGCGGGCTCAGCCTTGCCCTTGGCGGGGGTCCTTCGTGTCGCGACCATGTCAGAGACGCGCGGGTGGATGTGTGGGCCGCGCCCGCCCTAATTACCTTTTTACACCTGGGGCCGTCGTCCCGCCTTTTCGAAATTGGAAAAGACGACTGGCAGACTGGATTTCGGTGGTCAGCTGGTCAGGTGGTGGAGCAGTCTCGTCGGCACCCTGACGCGACAACAACAATAATTTGGGGCGGAGGCCTTCGCCACTCGGACCCCGAGCGCCGGGTTCTGAGGGTGACCGGATGACGCATCGAGTGGTCCTGGTGCTGGTGCTGGCGCTGGCGTGCGCGGGAAGCGTCGGCGCGGGTGGGGGATGGGAAGATGCCCACGCACACACCGTCGAGACAGACTTCGCGCTGCCCGAATTCGTCAAAACTTTCGTTGGACGAAACGATGTTGTGCTCCGGGCTCTCCGCGCCGGCGACCCTCCGCCGCGTCCACGCTCGAAGGGTTCGATGGTGACCAGCTGCGACGAACTGGGCGGGATCGGTAACCTATCCTCGACGACAGACCCGTGCGTGATACCCCCGAACACCACGACGGCGCTCACCCCGGGGACGTGGATCCTCGGGTCGGGTTCCCTGACCGTGTCCCCAAACGCGTCAATCGGGTGCGACGTTCCGGGCTGCCTTTTCACGGTGTTGTTGGGCGGGACCCTGCGAGTGACCGAACGCGCGAGGATCCACGGCGGGTACGTCAACGTCACCGCAGCCGCCGTCGAGATCGTCGGCGTCGACGCGAGCATCGACGCCGACGGCTCGGCGGATCCAACCGAGCGAAGGGGATGGCGAAGCCAGGATGAGAACCGACGAGGGAGCTCCTTCGACCCACACGCGGGAGCCGGGTTCGGAGGCGAGGGCGCGTCATGCCCGGTGTCCAGCAGCACGCTGCCCATGTCCCGCGGCGGCCCGGGGTACGCGTACTACGATTTCGTCGTCAACGGCGCCGCGAGGGGCGCGCCGCCGCCCATCTCCGGGACCTCCGCGGGTGACGGATGGATCGACGTCGATAGCGACGAGATCGTGGGTTTGGGCGGCGCGGGCGGCGGGCGGGTGGTGCTCGTGACGCGGTCGCTTCGCTTCGGCGGCGGCGGGGTCATCTCCGCGCGCGGGACATCCCCGGCGTCGTCGGGCGCGGGAAGCCTCGGGGGAGGATCGGGCGGCAGCGTCGTCGTCTACGCCGAGGCGGTGACCGACGACGTGGGACTTCCGGCCGCCGCGACGGAAACCGTGACCGAGGGCGGGGTCTCCGGGCAGGTTCTCGCGGGCGGCGGCGGCGGGGGCACGTCGCAGGACGGGTCCGTGGAAGGGGTGGTCAACGGTGGCGGCGGCGGCGGCGGGCGGATCGCGCTGCTCGCGCCGGCCGTGTGGCCGCCCAGCGTGTTAGTCGCGGCGGGTGGCGGGCGAAGCGGCGGGACCTGCGGCGACTCCGGGTTCAACGGCGCCGCGGGGACCGTGGTGAACTATCCGTCCGGTTCGTTGACGGTGTCCAACGCGCGGGGCGCGGTGGGTAAGGTTGGGTCGGTCCCGAGCGCGTGTTTGGAGCAAGGCGCGTGGGGCGTTTGCGCGACGACGAGGCTCACCGGGTCGCTTCCCACGCAGGGGTTCAACTCGCTGTTGATAAAGTCGGGAGCCGTCGCGTGCACTGATGCATGCCCGGGCGGAGGTCAGGGCGACGGTGAGGCGTGGGAATCGCGACGGTCGTACGCGAGCGTAGGCGGAAAGAGAGCGCTGCTCGGAGGCGGTGATAGCCCGTCGCCGACTCCGGGCGCGGGGGGCGTGGTTCACGTGGAGGTATCGTCGGCCATCACGTTGACTGGCGCGGCGCACTTACTTCACGGTGATCCAGCCTCGCCCCGGTCCGCCGTACGCGACTCAGCGACGTCGTCCGTCACGCTGTGGCTCGTGGCTCCCGCGGTGACCGTCACGGACCGCAGCACGCTTCGTGTGGTCGGGCGACTCAGCGTCGACGGCGGTCCCACCGGCGGCGGATCGCTGCTCGTGAAGGGGTCCAGTACCCTCACGGTGGCGCCCAAACCCCCCGACGCGTCGTCGTACGTCTTCAACGTGGATACCGTGGAGGTCAGCGACGGGTCCGCGTTGGAGGTCACCGGGGGCGGGTCGCTCTCGGTGCTCGGTCGCGTCGCGGACCGCGGATCGGTCACCGTCGGCGACGCAGACGTCGATGCGGATGGAACTTTCCGGGGTGATGAGATTGCCGAATCCCTCGGCCGATCCGGGGGTGGGAATTCGGTGCTGTCCGCGGGTGCGCTCATCGTCGACCGGTTCGCGCTCGTGCTCGTGAACAGACGCGGGGTGATCAAGGCGGCGGCGGACTCGACCGGGGATGACAAGTGTTCCTCGTCGCAGTGTCCCGCGTACGTGTACGGCTCTGGCGGCGTTGTTACCGGTGAAGCCAGCGCGGATTTTGACGGTGTGTTGAAAGGTGTCGACGGTGTTGAAAGGTCAGCCGGGTCGGTTAATTCCAACGCGATTCCGTGCCAGACCGGCCGCGGCTCCCCGTTTTCGTTGCAGATGTGCCACTGCGTCGACGTCGTGGTCGGCGACGGCGGCGTCATCGCCGCGAAGGCGATGCACATGTACGCCATCGACACCGTCACCGTGTCCAACGCCGCGGCGATCTCCGCGGATGGCACCGGGTGCCGAGCCGGGGAGGGTGAGGGTAAGGGGACGAGCTTCCTCGGCGGCGCGGGCGGCGGGGGCGGATACGGCGGCTTCGGCGGCGGAGGCTTCACGCCCCCGTCGATGAATTCGTCGGGCACCGGGACCGTCGCCGCGGGCGGCGGCGCGTACGGGAGCTCGGACGCGCCGTGCGACGCTAGTTCCGCGATTGGCAGCGGCGGCGGCGACGGTGCGGGCGCCGGCTCTGGCGGCGGCGGTGGCGGCGTCGTCGTCCTCGGCACCAGGCTCAAGCCGCTCGGTAAATTAGTCGTCCTCGACGGCGGGGAGGTGAGCGCGAACGGGGGTACTGGCGGCGATACCGCGCCCTCGCGGCATCTGGCGGCGTCCAGTCAGGACCATCAGGCGGCATCGAGCCCCATCGCGATTGTCCAGGGCGGCGGCGGCGGCGGCGGAAGCGGCGGCACCGTCGTGGTCTTCACGCGCGCGCTCTCCGTCGACCCCGGGGGTCGCGTCGCCGCGGACGGCGGCGGCGGTGGATGGAGCGGCGGCGGCGGCGGCGGCGGCGGCGGGCGCGTGCACCTCCACTGGCCCCTCCCTTTGCCTCCGATTGAGTCCCCCGACGACGACGGCACGGGCGGGTCCAATCGCAGCGCCCCGCTCGGCTCGTTCTCCGCGCGCGGCGGCGCGGGCGGCGTGGACGGGGGAGTCAACGCCACGGGCGTCGCGGGTTCCGTCACGACGATCGCGTGCCCGCCGGGGTACACCGGCCTGTTCTGCCTGCGGTGCCTCCCCGGCACGTTCAAGGATGCGAAAGGGTCCACGCCGTGTGAACGGTGCGACGCGATTCCGCCCCGAGCCGTGTACGCGGATACCGGTTCACCATCGGGCCCCGGGGCGACTTCATCGGATTGTCCATACACGTGCGTCGGCGATGGAAGCCTGCGGATGCCCGACTGCGTGACGCGGGGGGAGGCTGTGGTGAACGCGGTCGGCGGGCCGATTGCGGCGGCGGCGGTGTGCGCCGCGTTGGCCGTGACGCTCGCGCTTCCCGCGACGCTCGTGCACGCCAGGGTGGCGTCGGCGGTGAGCGGCGACCGATCGAGTTCGTCGCGATGGAGACGGCGGCGACTCGGGGGTTCGCGGCGTAGGTTCGGAGCGGGTAAGTTCACGCGGTCGTCGCCTCGGAACGGCGGTGGATCGGGGGATCGGCTCGAGGGCGGTTACGGTAGCGGCGGCGAGGGTGACCCGCAGACGCAGCCGTTTCTTCAGTCGCTCTCCGAGGTGATCGACGTCGAGTCCGCGGATGTCACCAAGGCGTTTTTGGCTCGCGTGTACTTCACGGGAACGAACCGTTACCGCGATCCGTGGAGGCTGCCCGCGACGCCCCCCGCGGCGGTGCGTCCGCTGCTACGGGCGGATGAATGGAACCAGCTTGTCCGCGCGTGCTTGCTCGGCGCCCCACCGAGCTGGGGTACGCCCCTCGAGGGTGGCCAGGGCGGCGCGGGCCAGGGCGGCGGCGGGACCCGATCCGACGGATCCTACGCGGGCGCGAGGCACTCCGGGCTGGAGGGTACATTTCACGCGTTTCTCGCAGCCGCGTGCCCGCCGCTGGCTTCGTGGCTTTTGGCCAGGGCCAGGCGTCGAACGGCGGCGGCGGTGGCTCTTCTCGTGGACCACTACGACCGCCGGTGCCTCCGCAGCGCGCGCGCCCGGGCGCTTCAGGAGGGACTCACGTTCGGGTGTTCCGATGACGCCACCAGCGCGTGGCTCGACGTCTTTGTTCAGGGTGACGAGGAGGAGGGCACGGTGTCCGCGTCGTTGTTGGCGTCGGCGACGGGCGCGGGTACCAGGGCGGGGTCGCCGGGCGGTGAGGACGCCACCGGGCTGGAATCCCTGGCCACGCGTCTGCCGATGCCGGTGGTGTTCAGCGGCGACGGGAGTTACGAGTCGCCGTGGCGTTGGGGAGGCGTCCTTCACGCGGAGGATGGCGACGGGGATCAATCCGGCGATGCATCCGGTGGCGAGAACCTCCCGCTCGAGCTGCTTCGCATAGCCGCGCCGGATGAGACGCTCGACCCGGTCCTCGCGGGCCTACGATCGCGGCTTCGAGCCTGCCGCAGGGTGCCGAGACAGAGACGCGGCGCGCGTAGCCTCGGTGGCGCGCGGGATGACGCGACGGAGGCTGGGGACACGCGACGCGCCGCCGAGGATGGCGCCACGTCGTTTACGTTTGCCCTCGACGATCGAAGGGATTCTTCGGCGTCCTCCAACTCTCCCGACTCCCCCGACGACGTCTTCGCCGCGTGCGAGGGTCTCGACGGCGTGGCGAGGTACCTCACCAGGCGCGCCAACCCCGCGCTGCGTCGCCACGGCGTCGCGCTCGCACTCGCCGCCTTCCTCCCCGAAGGGATCCGTCCCAAAGCCGCCGCGATATCCGGGCAGTTTCAACTCGGTCTCGTCATCCACGCGCTCGCCGCGGACGAAGACGAAGAGGATGAAAGGGAAGAGGAGACGACGCCGGCGGCGATGGAGGACGACGACGACGAAGAGGAGGAGGAGGCGGCGGCGGACGACGAGGGGAGCGAGATGGACGTGACGAGGGGCTTACTCCTGCCGCCGCCGTCGCCCGCGATTGACTCCCCGCGAGGCAGCCCGGGCGGTGGCGCCGATCTGCGGGGCGCAGCCGCGTGGGCCGCCGCCGCCGCGACCGTCGCCGGGTCACCCGCGTCTCGGCCGCAACCCGAACGGCTCCTCAGCCTCCGCGAGCTCGCGTCGCCGTCGCCCGCCTCGTCCACGAAGGGAGGAGGGAGACGGAGGAGCGTCGGATCCCCGTCCGTCTCGTCGGGAAATCCAGACGACGAAAAAGCCGGGTCCGACCCCGACCAAAATCCCGACGATCCGGCGACGCCGGGGACGGGTTCCAAGATGAACTGGCCGCCGATGTTGGACGCATCTCCCGTTCCATCCCTCCAAGCCGCGTCCGCGCGCCGCCTCTCGTTCGGGGGGACGCCCGGCCGCCCTCGTTCATCGCGGCGGCGAGGCGGAGGCGACAGTCAGTCAGGAGGCGATGGGCGACGACAGTCGGCCGCGGCGCTCCAGTCGCGTCTTCCCCGTACGACGATCATCGCGCCGGACGCCTCGCGACTCGCCTCGCTCGCGAAAGACGCCCCGCGAACGACACCGTGGCGTTTCCCCTCACGCGTCGCGCACGCGCTGCTCCGCAATGGACGGGAGCGACCCGCGGGTGGCGGATCTCGCGCCGCCGTCGCCGCCGCCGCCGCCGCGTTTGTCGCCTTGGACGCGGTGTGCTCCTTCGCCGTCGTCGCGCAGTCGCTCGCGTGCGACGCCACCGTCGCGGCGCTCGTCTTCAGCGCGCCGCCGCTCGCGCTGCCCCTCGCGCCCATGCTCGGCGCGGGCGCCGTCTTCCGATTGATCGAGTCGCGGGCGAGCGCCGCTTCGCTCTCGCGAGCGTACGCGACGTGGACGGCGGCTTCGTTGATTGGCGTCGCCGTCGCTTTCTTGGCGGACGGCTTGAACGCCGGTGGGGTGGATCTGTTTGGCGGCGGGTGCGCGGGCGGGCCGTGGTCGTCCGCCGGCGACGCGTGGTTCGTGGTGCCGTTGTCGGCGATGGCGGTCAAAGCTGCGAGCGCGAGGTCGGCTTCGGCGAGAGCCGCTGACCTGGAGGCGAGGATCGAGGAAGACGCGGCGGCTCGGAGAAGGTCGCGGGAGACGGAACGGGAGCCGAGGTTTAGTCATCGATGGTGATTAAGCAACGTTGGGTTTGAATTACAAACGTGTCTAGGTGCTGTAACGTTACGTTGAAAGAATGTTGGTCGTTTCGTCTCTAAACTCTTAGTTGTGCGAGCCGTAAGACTTGTGCGGCTTGGCCACCTCCTTCAGGCCGAGCGGCAGGAGCTTACCCTCGTTCACCTTCTCCGCCTTCTCCGCGCTCTCCTTCGCGGACTTGGCAACCTCGTCAGCCTTGGCGATGGCCTGCACCGGCCAGCCCTGCCAGATATCCCCGGGCTCCACCACGTCGCCCACCATCGCCATCGTGTGCTCCAAGAGCACGGCGTCCTCGCCGATGACCACGCCGCCCATGATGCGCGACTCGGTGCTCAGCGTGGCGCCGCTCTTGATCACGATGTGGTTCAATGCAAACGACCCGAGGGTGTTGGTGTGGCAGATGATGTGCGTGAAGTTGACGCACGCGCCGTCCTCGATGACCACCAGGTCCGGTTCCACCATCGGGGGATCCGCGCCGGTGGGGTAGAGGCACACGCGGCGGCCGATCCTGCTTCCCATGATGTTGTAAAAGAACGGGAGAAACGCGCTGCCGCCGATGAGCCGCAGCGAGTGCAGCGTGTCGCTGCACAGGGACTCGAAGATCTTCCACCGGAGGCAGTACGAGCTGCGGTCCCACGGGTACAGACCCGGTTCGCGCCGGCCGATGATGAGCCACTTCAAACCGGTGTCGATGACGAATCGAACCACGACGTGGATCATGTTCACCCAGAGGTAAACAAAGATCAGCAGCAGCAAGTACCTCCACTCGGGCATCTCCGTCCAGAAGTTGTTGCCCAAGTCCCAGGTGATGATCGCGACGAGGTACCATGAAACCCAGATGGGCATCACGCTGTACGCCGTGCGAAGCGCGATGAAGAACGAAAACACAAACGGCATAACCTGCCAGTGCGGCAAAAAGTACGTCGCCTTGCGTTGGTACACGGCGCGGCCGAACGGTTTCGGCTCGCGCGGCGCGGAGTCGTCGGGCTTGCTGCCCGGATCGAGCAGCACGCACGCGCCGTTGCGGGATCCCACGTGGATGCTTCCGTAGTCGTACTTCATCTTCCGAGGCGCCACCGCGCCGGACCCGAGGCATGCGTCGTCCATCAAGGTGACCCCGGCGTAGATGACGCATCGATCCGAGACGTTAGCCCCGCGTCGGATGTTCACGGCGAGCGAGCTGGTGCAGTCGGCGGGGAACACCATGCTCCGTGAGCCCCACACGACGTCGTCGCCGATGTCCACGAGGTCGTACATGCCGTCGGCGATGAGCACGCCGGATCCCGGCCAGAACACCCGCTTCCCGATCTTCGCCCCGAGCAGCCGGTACACCATGGAGGTGTACTCGTAGTGCTTCCCCAGCACCCCCAGCGCGCCCCGGAAGTCACCCTTGGGCAGGAGCTTGTTCATGAGCCACCGCCGGGTGAGCTCCCACTCCCTCGCGAGGTAGGTACGCGGCAAAGGCCCGGGCTTGAACTTACCGACGACGCACCACTTGACCAGGATGATCCACGCGAGCTGCAGGAGTGGCCCGAAGATGTTGTGCCCGACTCTCGCGGCGAAGATGACGCCGAGGCGGAACGGGTCCATGAACCACGTGATGCAGTCCTTCCACGTCATCCCGTCCAGCGCCGCGAACAAGGGGTCGCCGTAGTAGAACGAGTGGACCACGGTGCCGCGGGGCATCGTCATGCCGCCCTCCTCGTCGGGAACCTCCTCGCCGTCGGGGGCGTCGTAGAAAATCTCCGGTTTTTCATCGGCGTCGCCCATCTCGGACTCCGGACCGTCGGGGGCGACGTCGAAGCTGGAGCCGGGATCGTTCTTGTGCGATGAGCCGATCGGTTTGATGTCCTTGTCAGCCGAGTCCTTGGAAGAGACGCCGTCCTTGTCCTTCGAGTCCTTCTCAGAGTCCTTCTCAGAGTCCTTCTCAGAGTCCTTCTCAGAGTCCTTCTCAGAGTCCTTCTCCGCCTTGCCCGCGCCGAGGGAGCCGACTGGATCCGCGGTGGCGTACCAGTGCTCGAGCGTCTCCTTCGTCGTGTCGTCGAGCTTCGAAGCTGCGGTCGCGCCCGCGCTGTGCACCGAGTGGGATGCACCGAGAGAGGCGTGGTGAGTGCCGCGTTCGGTGATGAAGTTGGCGTAGCGGCGCTCCCGTGTGTCGTAGTTGTCCCAGCCGAGGAGGGCGCGAGTCGCCGCAACCTTGGGCGCCAGACGCTCCGCCAGCAGCTCGTTCTCCTTTTGCGCGGTGGGCAGCGAGTGCTCTACGACGTGGTCGTGGTCGACGTGCGGGTCGGTCACGAACGCCTCGGTGCTTCGATCAAAGGCGAACATCGCGGGGGAGATTTCATTAGCGCCCACCGCGTTGGCCCCAGTAAACTGACCCAGCCAGTTCTTGACAAACCCCGCGGGGTTGTGAAGGAACGTGATCGGGGAACCGGGTGAGCTGTTTCCGATCAAACCGCCCTCGCCGGGGATGCTCAGGTAAAGACCCTGCGAGCGGATGAGCACGACGAACACGAAGATCCAAGGAATCCACGCCACGACTTCGCAGACAAACACGATTGGCCACGCGAGCATCTGCGAGCCAAAGCCGGGCTGGGGCTGTCGCATGCGGGCAATCTTCCTGTGCTCCTCCATCTGCGCCATGGTCTTGGGGTTGGACACGTCGAGCTCGCGCCAGGACATGTACGGGCCCAGGGTGGCGCCCTGGGGCACGACGCCGCCGGGGCCCACGATGGCTCGAGTGCAGACGGTGGATCCCGGCCCGAGGTACACCGGCGCCACCCTCAGCGCACCCCTCCGTACCTCCGCCGCTCGCAGGTGGGCGTAGTCGTCCACCGCGGCGTTGGCGTGGATCTCGAGCATGTCAAAGTCGGCGATGCGCACCTCTCTGCCGATCTTGGCGCCGCGTCCCACCCTCGCGCCCATCATCCCGAGGTAGATCCGAAAGAGCCCGTCGGACAAGCCAAAGACGCCGAATCCGCTAACCTCCACAGCCTTGTTGGTCAGCCACCACCTGATGTACGTGCTGCCCCACAGCGGGTGCAGACCGGGCTTCAGTCGACCGAGCACGGTCCACTTGAGCATCACGGTCATGATCGGGAAGAGCACGAACGAGATGAGACCGGTGAACAGCAGCGCCACGAAAAACGCAACCAGGCGCAGGTGGTGAAAGTGTTCATTATCCGGATCAACCCCGGCCGCCCTGACGACGACGGAGATCGGGGTGTAGTTACTGATGTAGTGCACGGCGTTGACCGCGGGGTGAAGCCCGTGGATGCAGAAGGACCACATGTTGAGGAAAATGGTCCATCGCAGAATCTTTTGCATGGGCGCAAACACCAACAGCGGCAACGACTGGAACAGCAGCGCGAAGAAAGAGGTGGAGCTGTAGGACCTGGTCCACTCCATCGGTCCCAGCGGTTTGCTCGCCATGCTGGGAGGCAGACCCCCGGCCTTGTTCCCGTCCTTGGTCCCGCCTCCCTCCTTCTCAACTTTGGCGGCGATCTCTTTGACGCTGCGGTAGCGGAAGATGTCGGCGCCCGTGAGGTTCGAGCTGAGCTTGCGACGGATATCCGCCGCGAGCTGCCCAGCCACGATGGAGCTGCCGCCAACCTGGAAGAAGTCATCGTCCAGTCCCACGGTCCTCGCATCGCAGTTGAGGGTATTCGCCCACGCCTCCGCCACCGCCCGCTGGGTGGCGGTGAAGGCGGCGCTGTTGTTACCAGCTGCCTTCTGACCCTTCCACAGCGCCAAGAGCGCCTGCGAGTCGCACTTGCCGTCCGCGGTCCTCGGGATCTCGTCCACCGCGATGACATCCTTGGGCTCGAGAAACCCCGGGAGACACCTGCAGGCGAAGGACATCACCTTCTCGGTGTCGGCGTCCGCCGGGGTCACCGCCCCGACGAGCGCGTTGCTCCCCGTGGTGTCGATGCACGCCGCCGTGTCCTCGACGCCGGACGCCTTGGACAACGCAGCGGCGACGCGCTGCGTCGCCTCGTCCCTGGTGGCGATGGGCCTGTGCCCGGCGACGCCCGATGACCCGCGTCCCGCGTTGACTTCGAGCGACGCCTCGAAGGTCACGTCGAGCTCCCACATGCCGTCGCGAATCTCCTGAATGTCCAGCGACTTGGCGATGGCGCTCCTGCTAACCTTACCAGTCGCGAGCTTGGGGATCTTGTCCACGAGCACGAGGCACTGGGGCCACTTCGCGGGTGGCAGCCTGTCGCTCGCGTGCTGGCACAGCTGTCGCAGACCCGGCTCCTGGATCCCCCGCGTGGGCACCACCACCACGGCGACAGTCTCCTGGAGCGTCGCGTGCGGGATGGAGATGGCCACGACGTCCGCCACGCCCGGGTGCGACTGGAGCGCCTCCTCCACCTCCGCCGGGGAGATGATCTCGCCGCCCCTGTTGATCACCTCTTTGCTCCGTCCGGTGACGTACAGGTACCCGTCCGCGTCCATCCAACCCATGTCCCCGGTTTTGAACCACCCGCCGGGGTGGAAACTCCCCGCCGTCGCCTCCGGATCGTTCTCGTACCCTTTGGTCACGATGCTCCCCTTGACCACGATGTGCGCCACGCGGCCGTTCGCGACGCGTTCGCCGGAATCGTCGACGATGGCGATCTCCGGGCAGATGGCCTGCCCGGAGCTGCCCGCTCGCTCCAAGGCGTACCCCGGGGGCGGGCACGCGATTGGCATGCACTCCGTCATGCCGTACGACGTGAGCACCGCCGCGTTGTCAAACACCTTCCTCAGCTCGATGGCCACGGACGGCAGTAAGGGACCGGCGGCGTTGGCCACGAACCTGATCTTGGTCTTTGGCACCGTGTCCGCGGGCATGGCCTTGGCGGAGTTGACCACCAGGATGTGCATGGTTGGCGCTCCGTAGTACCAGGTGCATCCTTTGTCCACCGCCGTCTGCCAGAAGTCGTCGGCGTCGAAGAAGGGCATGGCGACGGTGCTGCCCCCCGCGAAGATGGGCGCGAGGAGGTTTCGGCAGATGCCTCCGACGTGGAACAGCGGCATAAAGTTGAGGCATACGTCGTCTTCGCTCAGACCGGAGGATGCGGCGATGGCCGTGGCGCCGAGCACGAGCTGGTGGAGCGAGATGGGCACGATCTTCTTCTTACCCGTGGATCCACTGGTGTGCAGCACGAGCGCGGTGCGGTTCTTGTCGCTGTCGGGCGGCGCGTAGGTCCCGTGGACGCCGCGCTGCGCGTGATCCCCGTCGACGTCGCCGGAGATTGAGAACAAGCCGCCGACGGCGGGATCGGGGGTTATGGCCAGCGGGACAATCCCGAGCTTATCGCACAGCTTGCGCATGGTCACCGCCATCTCGTTACCCCCTTGGTACACCAGCGCCACCACCCCGGTGGCGCGGAGCTCCTCGTGCATCTCCTGCGGCGTCGTCGCCGGGTTCACCGGCACGCACGTGTGCCTGTCAATCACGGAGAGGAGCACGGACATGAGCTCGGGTCCGTTGGGCACGGCGACGCCCACGCGGGATCCCGCCTGGGTCACTCCCCACGTCTTGAGCTCATCGTCCACCTTGTATATGAGGTCCTTCAGCTGCGTGTGCGTCAGCGACGCGCGGTCGTCCACGGGCGTGATGGCCGGTTTGGACGAGTTCGCGATGAGGTCGCTGATGGACCCGTACCTCGGCAGGCGCTCGGCGAGCCAATCGCCGGAGAGGAACCCTTGCTCGACGCGAAGGTCGGTAGCCTCGACGAGGAGGTCCGCGAGGGGCGCGACGGGCTCGACGGTGATGTTCGTCTCGTGGTCCGCGCTCGAGAACGGGGACGAGGGCCCCGCGTCCTCGAGCTCGACCTGCCCGCGATGAGGCGCGGGGGAGTCGCGCCCTCCACCGTCGGAGTCGTGCGCGCCCGCGCCCTGCTCGCCGCTGGCGCGACGGCGGCCGCTCCTGCGGTTGCCTCCTCGCGACGAGAACGTCGCCGCGGGCAGGTTGCCGCTGATCAGCGGGGTCGTCAGGTCGCTCGCCTCGGAGGCCGCGTCGCCCATGTCGAGCGCCACATCCGCGGCTGCTCGGGGCGACCCGGGAGGCGAGTAGCCCGTCAGCGACCCGCTGCCCCGCGCGAGGTCCGAGTGCCGGGGAGTCCCATCCTCCGTCAGTCGGAACCCCCTCTCGAGGAAATCCTCCTCCGCCATCGTCCCGCTCTCTCCCAGTGCGCGCGCTCTCGCCTCGGGCCGCGCCCTTTTGTCAAATCTCCGAGCGCCGAAACACGCACCGCCCGATGGGAGGAACCGTCACGCGACGAGCTGACGAGCTCGACTCGGGACTGGAGCGCCGTTCGGTGCGGTTCGGTGGCGTCCGCCTCGCTTACACCGGCGATGGAAAGGCGAGCGCGCGGGTCAACCTGCCGCAGTCGCGTTCCACCAGCCTCGGGCGGCGCCTTCGCAATGGACTCCGAGGCGCAAATCCCGCGGCTTTTGGAAAGAAAGTCCGCCTCCTCACACAGGACTGCTGGGGATAGTCGCGTGGAAAAAGGGTGTTGACTTCCACGGACTGGCACCCTCGAACTTGGTTGGTTGATTTTCTGTCGTCTGATGCCCGTCCCCACTGAATCACTGGCCTTTTTCCCACGTCCAGAATAGTTCAAGGGAAAGCCTCAAAATTTCCAATTCCCGTTTCTTATCATATGCGCAGAATGACGAATGACAATTTAGACTCGCCCGCAGAATGACGGACTCGCCCAGGATAGAGATATTTATAAGCGGTTGCAGAAAGTTCATGGAAAGTTCATGAAAGTTCCCAATTATTAGATTCGCGGTAGTTGATTCGCGTTCCTGCATTAACCAGTCTCTTTTTAAAATTCGGCAAATATTCAAGACTGATTGCTCTGCTGGCCGAATATCTGCCGAATTATAGTGTAATACATATTTCAAGTCAGTTATCACGCCACCACGTCATCCAGCCAATCAGAAGCGAGAATAAGAAACAGACGACAGAAAAGACGGGGACGTCATCAACCAACGGCGTCCCTTCGAACCGCGCGCCACACGTGTCAGCGCGCGACCGCGTGCGTGCATCGTATCGGCCGTTTGCGCGGTTGACGAACACCATGTCTCCCAGACCGGCCGCGAAGACGGATGACGTCGACGTCGACGCCGAACCCGAGGCGCCGCAGATCCCGGCGAAGGCCGAAAAAGCCCTTGAAGCCACCCTTGAAATGTCGAATCCTCCCGAGGCGGCCGCGACGACCGACGAGGGCTCCGCCGACGGCGCGGTCGTCGGGACGAAGCGCAAAGCGGAGGACTCGACGTTCGCGCGTGACGCCTCTACAGAGGCGTTGCCCGCCAACGGGCTCCAGATCGACCGCACGGAGGGCCCGCCCGGCAAGAGCAGCGTCTGCCGCGTCGAGGGCTGCGACGTCGTCTTCAGCACCGCGCACGAGTGCAGGGCGCGCGCGTGCCAGAAGCACTGCTCCGCGCTCTTCGTGCGGCTCAAGGGCGCGGGGCCCGACGAGCACTCGCGTTTCTGCTACCAGTGCCACAAGTTCCACCCGATGGACAACTTCCGCGGGGCCGACGGCACGCTCCTCCCCAGGCACAACTGCTCGCAATCGCAGGTGCAGAGGCTCGAGAGGCGCAAACGGAAGGATGCGCTGAAGGCGTCCAAGAAGATGGCGGAGGCGCTCGGCCTGACCCACCCCGCACAGATACACGCGGTCAATCTCCTGGGCGCCACCAACGTCGGCCAGCTCCTGCTCGCCAACCAGGTCGCCTCCCAGCAGGACCAACTCCTCGCCTTGATCGGCGGGGGCGGCATGGCGGGGCTCGGCGGCGCGGGGGGCGGCATGGCGGGGCTCGGCGGGGCGGGGGGCGGCATGGCGGGGCTCAGCGGCGCGGGGGGCGGCATGGCGGGGCTCGGCGGCGCGGGGGGCGGCATGGCGGGGCTCGGCGGCGCGGGGGGCGGCATGGCGGGGCTCGGCGGCGCGGGGGGCGGCATGGCGGGGCTCGGCGGCGCGGGGGGCGGCGCGGCCGCGCTCCTCGGAGGCGGAGAAACCGGCTCACTCGCTCAGAACGTGGCCGCCGCGCAGAACGTGGCCGTCATCCAGCAGCTGCTCGGGAGACAGGCGGGCGTGGGCGCGGCGCAGCAGCAGAACGTGGCCACCATCCAGCAGCTGCTCGGGGGACAGTCGGGCATGGGCGCGGCGCAGCAGAACGTGGCCACCATCCAGCAGCTGCTCGGGGGACAGTCGGGCGCGGCGCAGCAGAACGTGGCCGCCATCCAGCAGCTGCTCGGGGGACAGGCGGGCGTGGGCGCGGCGCAGCAGAACGTGGGTCAGACACCGCAACAAGAATCCTTGTACCAGGCGTTGAACCAGAAACCCTTGAGCGGGCAGATGTCGCAGCTCGACATGCTCGCCGCGATCCAGCAGCAGCAGCAGCATCTCGCGATACTCAACGCCATGGGAGGTGCCAAGGGAGGCGCCGCGGGGGCGCAGCTCAGCGGTTTGGGCGGTCAGGGCGGCGCCGGCGTGAGCACAATGTTGGACGCGGCGATGCAGCAAGAGGCGATGAAGCTGAACATGATGTCTCACCGCGCTAGTTTTCTGAACATGATGTCGGGTGCCCAGGGGGGTGCCCAGTTAGGCCCTATCGACGCGACCGCGGGGCTACACGGACCGCGGGGCTACGGGGACTACAGGGAGGGACTCCAGGGACTCCAGGGTGTGGCGGGTACCGCACCCGGGACGAAAGGGAGTCTTCTCAGCGGATTGATGGGGCAACTGGGAGGCGAAGGCACCAAGCCTCCGAAGTGAACCCCCTCGCTTATATTGTACGCTTACGTTGAATGAACCCGCACTGTAAAGGACAGAAGGGTGTGTTGCTACTCGAAAGAAATTGTCACGAAGAAAGATTTGATGCATAGAAGATTTGATATTGAAAACAACGATTCGGAACCAATCAAAAGTCATCCATCTCGTCGTCGTCCATGATGTGCATCGCCAGCTCCTCCAGGTCGCGATCCTTCCTTCCCTTCCGTTCGCCATCCCCCTTGCCCTTCTTGACCTTGTCAGGGTACCTCATCGCCTTGACCGCCTCGTTGTGCGTGTCCAGGCAAAACGCGATCCTCGCGTGAAACGCCGCCTGCGGCTCTCCGGTGGAGTACACGTCTGTGGCGTCGCTCGAGTGCATCGTCCTGGCGTCGTGGTCGATCGTCGCGTCGATGCCGCCGTCCCGGATAGCCTTGGCGACGACAAACTCCACGTCCCCGTCGCCCTTGCCCAGGCCGAGCTTCTGCGCGACGTCGTCGAGGGAGATGGCCGAGTACGCCAGCGAGACTCGGCGGAGGCCGGTTCGGATGACGTTACGTCTGAGCCTGGTGACCAGGTTGGTGGTCTTATCCGCCCTGAACGCAGCCTCGTGGGCCTCCTGCACGACGCGGAACTTCTCGAGGTCGCCGAGCCTGACCGCGGCGGTGAGCTCGAGGTAAGGGAGGAGCGCCCTCTGCGCGGCGGCGCCGCCGGAGACGGCGGTTGTGAGATCCTTCTTCTCCGGAATCTCCCCGAGCAGTAGCCGTACGACGGTGATCCACTTGGTGAGCTCCAGGGCGAACCCTTTCGCGAGCTTGGGAGCCTTGCGGTGCGCCTGGGTCAGGCACTCCTTCGCGTCGGAGTACTCCAGCTGGATCGCGCGGATGCGGCCCAGGTAGTAGAGGTACCTGCACTGCTGCTGGTTGCTCCGGCTCGCGGGCAGCTGCGCCTTGCTCCGCAGCTTCTCCGCCTGATCGTACATGTTGTAGTGCAGGTAGTTGCGCATCAAGAGGTTCAGGATCGTCTCCTGGCCAATCTCGTCGAACCGAAGCGCGGCGACGCGATGCAGCGAGAGCAGCGACGCGCGAACCTCCGCGAGCTCCCCGAACCTCTCGTGCGCGAGGGAGTAGTAAAAGACAACCCGCGCCTGCAACGCGTCCAGGGTGCGGCGGTTGAACTGCGAGAGGCGGTTCAGCGCCGCGACGGATGCCGCCTTGCACTCCGGGTCGTTCGCGTCCAGGAGGAAGAGCAGCACGAGGAGGTGGGAGTAAGCCTCCGTCTCGGGGAGGGCCATCTGCGCGGCAGTCGGCGGCGTCGGCGGGGCGGCGGCATCCGTCGCGGCATCCTCGTCGTCCTTGCCATCTGTGCCGTCGGCATCCTCCATCTCGACGTCCGCGTCCGCGTCCGCCTGCTTCTTGCCGCGGGCGCTGCGCCGTTTGGGGGTGGCGGGCTGCTTGGCTGGGGCTGAATCCGCCTGGGACGGTTCGCCCCCCGCGAGGTCAATCAGCGACTGTTTAGACGGGTTGGCGTCATCCATCGACGCGAGGAGGAAGTCCACCAGCTTGTGCGCGGTGAGCTTCTTGCGCCACGCCATGGTCTGCGGACACGGGTGAAAAGGGAGGAAGATCGGGCGTCAGAGCGCGTGCCGTGCGGGGGTGTAGACGTCTGGGCTGGGAAGAGACTCGGGCGAGATCTGGATCTGACGGATGAAGCCGTTTGGGCTGACGGGGGACGGGCGCGCGCCTCACCTGTCTGAGCACCTTGGCCACGAAGCGGGGCTCGCCCTTGGACGCGGCCGACTTCTCCAGCAGCGTGACGTTCTCGAACAGCTGTGAATCGAAAGGCGGGGGGATCGGGCGATGGTCAGTCGTCGGGCTCGGACTCGCGTCGTTTCGATCGGTGCGTGGGCAGGGTTGGAAAGAGGGCAGATCTGGGACGCACCACGTCGAGGACGTCGAGCGTCTTGACCGGCTCGGCCTTCTTCTCCTCCTCCTTTGTCTCCATCTTCTTGTCCCCGTCCTTCATCTCGACGTCGGCACCCATCGTGACCCGTAGTCGACTCTCGTGGCGCAACGCGCGACTGACCCCCGCGCGGATCTTTGAACTTAATCTTAGGTCAGCCAGTCAGCCAGTTTGGTTTCGACGGGGCAGCCTGGATAAAAAGTTGGGAGCGTTTCGCCCCAGGGGCAACAACCGGAAGCGCCGGGCAGAGGAGGCCTCGGATGGGGGGTCTCGACTCCGCCGAGGAGGCGGACGCGTTCTTCGCGTCGTCTCCCGAGGATCCGGCGTTCGCACCCAGCGTGGAACGCCTCAGGGCTTTCCTCCAGCGCGTGGGCCCCGATACCCCAATCGCGCTCGTGACCTCGGGCGGCACCACCGCGCCGCTGGAGCGAACCGCGGTGAGGTTCGTCGATAACTTCAGCAGCGGATCCCGCGGCGCGGCGAGCGCCGAGTACCTCCTCCGAGCGGGCTACGCCGTCGTGTTTCTCCATCGCGAGGGCTCGCTGCGACCCTTCGACCGCAAGATCCCCGACGCCGCGAGGTGGTTCCACGACAGCCTCGTCGCGTCCTACGACGCGAACGGGATTCCCCCGCCGAACGGCCTGGACTGGCACGGTAACAGCATCCTCGACATGCTCCAGACGTCGACGGCCAACCTGGACAGGCCCGGAGTATGCGCGGAGTCACTCGCGGGGGAGGCGCTGCGGACAAAGATCGACCTGGGCGGCCACTTCGACATGATCAATCGAGGAACCCTGCTCGCGACGCCGTTCACCACGCTGTTCCAATACCTCAACCTGCTCAGGGCGCTGTGCGTGGAGATGAGCGCGGTGGCGACGCCGGAGAGGGTGATGGTGTACCTGGCGGCGGCCGTGTCCGACTTTTACGTCCCGTGGGAACGGCTGCCCACGCACAAGATTCAGAGCAGGGAGGCGGGCGAGTCGGGGCCGAACAACTTACCAGGGATCGACGCGACGGACGACGGCGGCGTGGTCATCCGCCTGTCGCAGACGCCCAAGATGCTGGGTCACGTGCGTTCGCGGTGGTGCCCGAACGCGTATGTCGTCGGGTTCAAGCTCGAGACGGACCCTGACATACTTTTGGAGAAGGCTAATCGGAGTCTGGTCAAGTACCGGATGCACTTGGTGGTTGCGAACGAGATGCACAGGCGCAAAGACAGGGTCGCGCTGGTGGAGCCGGAGGGACGGTCGACGTGGGTGAACCGGCCGGAGGATACGGCGGACATAGAGGAGCTCATGATCGGGGAACTGGCGCGGCGCCACGTGAAGTTCGTGGAGGAGAGTTCCGAAGGCAAGGGGTGAGAGCACTGTGGACTGTTTCGTGTTGTAATTCTAAAACTCTATCAAAAAACGTCGTACCGTTAGTAGTCGTCGCCGGTTCACACCATCGCCCTCGAGAGAGCCGCGCGCGTCACGTCCTCGGGGCGCAGCAGCAGCCCACACCCTGTGCACCCCGGCCAGCCCTCCCTGACGCGCTGGTACCCACTCCCGCACCCTTCGCACGAGAGCGGCTCGAAGCCGGAGAACGCCGCCGGTCCCTTCGAGAGCAGAGCTCCCGCGAGCTGTAACTCCCGATCGCCGCCGTCCGCCATCTTACCCGCGGCAGCCTCCAACGCCAGCTCCCCGGCGACCCCCGCGTGCTTCGCCGCGGCCCTGACGTCCCACAACGAAACCCCTCTGGGCGCGAGGAAGGGCAGGCGCCTCGCCGCGCACGCCACGGCGAGGGACTCATCCGTCTCGTCCTCCTCCGGGCATGCGCCCTCTCCGGATGACATGGACCCGCCGCGGCCCGGCCGACCCGCGAGCGCCCCGGGCGGCGCCACCACCACCCTCCCGCGTCTCGCGCGCGCCTGTATCGACATCGCGCCCCTCGCGTTGGCGCTGGAGACGTACCCCGCGGCGGTCGCGACCAGCACGCCGGCGGGTGACGACGCGAGTCCCCCGTGCGATACCACCGCGATTGAACCCCCGTTGCTGGTCGAACCCCCGCGTCCGCCCGCGACGTTCGACGTCTCCACGCACGCCTCGTTCAGAGTCCAGTCGTCATTCGGTGCCTTCGGGTCGGTCGGCACGGTGAACATGACGGTGGTGCCCGTGGTGTGCAGAGTGACCAGTCGGACCGCCGCGCCGTTTTGAACCTCGGGCGCCGCGCACCACGCCAACCCGGACACCGGCTGGCATCGCGACCGAACGCACCAACTCGCCTCCGCGGGTGAACTGAACCCGCGCGGATCGGACGAGTGGAGCCGCCACGCGCTGCACGCGCCGGAGGCTCGGCCCGCGGCGATCACCGGGCGGACGTGCGCGCGGTCATCGGCGATCTTCACCGACGCGGAGGTGGACACGCGGGTCACGGCGTCTCCATCCGCGGGCGACAGCTCGACGCCTGGCTCGAGCGGCGGGAGCGCGACACCTTCCTCGCCCTTACGCTTCTTCGCGGGCGCGGTCTTCTTGCTGCTCGCGTCGGATACAGGCTTGGACCTCTTGGCGGCGGCGATGAGGTCGTCCGGCGAGGCGGTGAAGGTCCGGACGGATCCGTCGGACCCGCCGACGACGAGCGCCAATCCCCGTCGCGCGTTACCCGCCCACGTCAGCGAATTGACCCACCCGTCGCACACGCGCACGCGCCCGATGGCGTGTGTATCGACACCATCGTTCGCCCGCCGCACGAGCCACAGGGTGACGGCGCCGGACTTGCATCCGACGGCCAGCACGGACGCCGCGGCTTCGTCGGCGTCGCGGCCGAGGCGCGGGGACCACGCGACGGAGAGCGCCGCCGCCGCCGCCGCGCGTCTCACCGCGTCGACGGCGCTCGCGGGGTCCGCGCTGACGACGCCGGTGATTGTGGACTTGCGGCCGCGCTTGTGCTTCTTGGGCTTGGGTTCATCCTCGTCGTCGTCGTCGTCGTCGTCCTCGTCCGAGTCGCCCGGATCGGAGAACTCTTCGTCGTCTTCGTCCTCGTCGACGTCTACGGAGAGAGTCGTCGACCTGGCCCTGGCGGCTCTCGCCTGCCTCGCGATGGGCACGTCGTCCCGGTCGACCGTCGTGGTCGGGTCGTTCTTCTCCTTTTCCCTGATGACAGCCTGGTACCCGTTCCTCGTCGGCTGGGCCAGCTCCTTCTCCAGGTTTTTGTTATTCTTCAACCCTTGGCCCACGTAGTCCTTCCAGACCAACTTCTTGACCTCCTCGAAGCACTTCTTGTCGGTGCCGTCCATGTGCTTGCCCTGAGGGTAGGTTTTGTCACACCCAGCCCCAATGCGCGCGGCGATGAACGCGTCGGCGATACGCAGCGCGATGTCCTTGAGTGCCGCGTTCCGCCGTGACTTCGCCTCCTTCTCCTTGGAAGCGTCGTTCGCCGCGTCGAAGACGTCGTCGCCGATCTTCGCCGTCTTGAACACAGCCTCCACGGCCTTCTGGGAAGCCTTCACGTAGTCATTATTGCAACCCTCGCACGCCTTCGACGCGGCCTCCTTGGCCCGTGTTTGCAGTTCATCGTCGTAGGGTGCGAGGAAGTAAACGTTCTTGCTTCGGCCCCTTTTGGCGGGGGCGGCGGCGGCGGCGGCGGCGGGCGCGGCGTCGGGCAGCTCCTCCTTCTCGACAATTTCGGTCTGCTGCTTCGGGAGTGCCACATTCGCGGCCGTCGGCTCGGGCTTGGCGGCCACCGGCGTCGTCTCTGCCTCCTCCTCTTCCTCTTCTTCGTCCTCATCGCGAGGGAAGGTGAAGTCTGATAACTGGTACCCCGCGTAGTCGCCCGTCGCGGCTTCCCTCCACGCGCCGTGCGAGCCCCCCTCGCCGGACCACGCCATCCTGTTCCGCACACGGGTCGCCCCGAGGTCCATCTCGAAGCGCTCACCCTCCCCCTTCGCGCCCAACTTGATCCGCACGCCGCCCTTCTCGATAACCGCCGGGACCCACCCGCCGCGGCGGGCGAGCGCCACCTCGGCGTCGCCCTCGATCGATTTTTGCCCCTTCTTGCCCCCCCGCGAGGGCGCCGGCTGCGCGGGCCTGAGCCCGTACGTCCCAGACGCGCCCTGGTAAACGAGGGATTGCGACGGGAACTCGTGGCATCCGACGTGGTCCAGTCGAAGCGACGGGAACTCGCTCGGGTTTTCAATCGTCAGCCAGAGATCCCCGCGCTCCCCGCGGGCGGGCTCGCCGAGCCGTACCCTGACGCGGAAGTTGAACGCGGAGATGAGGGACTCGACCACACCCGGGCGCCATCCACCGGCGGGCCCACTCTCGGCGGTGTTGGACGACGACGCGCGAACCTCAACCGCCGCGCCCACTCGCAGAGAGTCAGCCGGAACGTCCTCCGTCGCCGCTGCGCTCGTCTCGACGCCTTTCGCCGCGGGGAGCGACGGGCGCGGGACGGTGGTTCCTCCGGGCCCCGTACCGTTGGACGCCGCCGTCGCAGGCGGCAGCGAGGCCGGTGCCTCCCTCGCGCGCATGAGCTGCGTCTCGAGCGACACGAGCGACTTCGGAGCGTCGGAGACTTCGTTCGACTCGTTCGACTCGAACCTCGCGCGAAGGTCGAGCTCGTCGCCGCCACCGCGCTCGAGCCACCCGTGACTTTCCGCGGCGGACACGAACATCTCCGAGATGTCCAACACCTTGCGCCACTCCGCGTTGGACTGCGAGGTTGGGGGCGCGTGCACGGTGACGTGGTGCGAGCCGGACGCGACGGCTAGTAGGCATCCGCCGCCGCCGAGGACGTCATCACCCGACGACTCATCCGAGGATGCCGGCGCGAGGCCGAGCGGGGACCACGCGATATCCCGCGCGACAACCTCCGGGCGATGGTTGGGGTGGAGGACGGCGCGCGTGGAGAGCAGCGCGGTGGACCTGCGCGGCGTGGGGAGCGGGGGGAAGGGCACGCCCGCGTCGTCCTCGTCCTCGTCCTCGGCGTCGTCTTGACCGGTCGTCGCGGCGGGTTTCGCGCGGGCGTCGTCCACGAGCGAGACGCATCCCGCGGGTCCGTCGATGTCGGCGGGGTTCTGTGGGGTTTGTGGGCGGGGAAAGGGCGTGAGATCAGCGATACGGGCGGCGAACGCGTGGTCAAGGGGCTCGGCGGATCTGAGAATCTGGGGAGACGAAAATGCAACAACGCGTTGAGGGAGGGCGCACCAGGATGCATACGCTCCTCTCCTGCCCGACCGCGATGAGGTTATCGTGCGACCACGCGACCGCGCCGGGGTACGGCGACGGGGTTTCGCGCAGCGCGCGCTCCCAGGGCATGATGAACCCTCACCCTCACCCCAAGCGCAGCGGCGGTCTGGTCGCTTTTCAAATGTGCTGTGAGAAAGTTTCCGTGAGAGGCTCGAGGAAAAATCGCCCCACCGTCGGGCCATCACTGTCGCACGGGCGCATCTGGTGATAGCGACCAAAATGTCGGGCGCGCTCAGAACATGGATCAACTCGCCGACGGGCCCCAAGACGACGCACTTCTGGGGTCCCGTCGCCAACTGGGGGTTCGTCGTGGCGGGCCTCAACGACACGAAGAAGCCCGAGCAGCAGATCAGCGGGCCGATGACCGGGGCGCTCACCGTCTACAGCGGCCTGTTCATGCGGTTCGCGTGGAGGGTGCAGCCCCGGAACTACATCCTGCTCGCGTGCCACACGGCGAACGTTTCCGTCCAGGTGAGAGCCGCGTTTGTCCTCCCCGAAGCGACCGTCGCGCCCCCGCCCCGCCGGAGATTCCCTAGGGATCGGTGCACGCGGAAGCCTCCGCCGTGAATAATCACTCACCGCACTCTCCCCACCTTCCCCAAACGCAGGGCTATAACCTCCAGCGCTGGTACAGGTGGTCGTCCGCGCAGGAGCAGGTCAACACGGGCGCGGCGGTGATCGAGCCGGCGAAGGACAATTAAGGATTAGCACGCATAGTACGGGGACCATAGACACCCATCACCGTAATCTTAGGCATTTATTGAGAAGCTCTTCACTCACTAATCAGCGCGCATGTCGTCGTTCTTCGGGATAGAGGTGGCGCCGGGCGAGCCGGCGTACTTCCGCCCGGACGATGATTGCCCGTGCGTGAGGCTCAAACGAGCCGCGCTCATCGTCCGCGGCGATACGGTCGAGGACGGCACGCGAATCCTCGTCAAGTGCCGCGTCGCGAAGGGTGCGTTATGCCGCGATTGCGCGCGCGCATCTTGTTGTTTCTCCCACCACCCCCGTCCCCGCTCCATCCACACGCACGCGCTGACCTCATCGTTCCCCCCACACACAGGTCCACCGCACGCGCTAGCATCGCTCATCCCTGGCCGCATGGAGAACGTCAAGCTCGACCTCACCTTCCTCGACGACACGCGCATCAGCGTCGAGGTGGCGCAATCCGCCGCCGCCGCCGCCGCCGCGGAGAGGGCGGCGAAGAAGAGCAAGACGACGCCGGTGACCTACGCCGTCCACCTCACGGGCAACGTCGAGCACGACTACGAGGTCACCGACGCCCCGAACGGCGCGAGCAGCTCGGACGATGAACTCGACGCGAGCGGCTCATACGGGCCGGAGTCGAGCAGCGAGGATGAATCTTCCTCCTCCGACGACGACGACACGGCTGTGAACGACGACGCAGGCTCGGACTCCGAGAGCTGGGGCAGCGGCAGCGACCTCGAGGACGAAGACGACACCGAGTCACCCGCGCGGGTCGCCAGGGAATCCTCCCTCGCCGGGCACGGGTCGAAGGGCATCGACGGAGCACATCCCGAGGAGGTCGACGCGGAGGCGCGACGAAACGCGGCGACAAATGGCGCAGCATCCGGCCAGTGGGCAACGCCGGACCCGAAGGATGAGGCGGCGCTGGGACGTTGGGACGCCTCGGCGAGCACATCGGATTGGGCGTACCACATACAGAACAGCGGCGCTCGGCAGCACCGGCGGTCGTCGACGATGCCGGAGTTCAAGTGGACCGGGCCGCTGCGCCCGCAGAAGGTGTCGCCCAAGCGGTCGGTGCCCAAAGTCGGGTGGCTGTGCCCGCTGCCGGACTACGCGCGGACCGGCTGGCCGGAAACTGAGTTCGCCTCGTCCTTACAGCACAAGCTGGAGGTCAAGACGCCGGAGCAGATGGCCAAGATGCGCGCGGCGTGCTCGCTCGGACGCGCCGTCATGGACGCCGTCGCCGCCGCCATCGCTCCCGGCGTCACCACCGACTTTCTGGACCGCATATGCCACGCGATGACCCTGATGAACGGCGCGTACCCGTCCCCGCGGAACTACATGGGCTTCCCAAAGTCACTTTGCACGTCGGTGAACGAGGTGGTGTGCCACGGGATCCCCGACGGGCGGCCGTTGGAAGATGGCGACATCGTCAACCTGGACATAACCGTGTGCCTCAACGGGTACCACGGCGATTTAAACGAGACGTATTTTGTCGGGACCGGGACGTCCGACCCGGCGCGCGCTGAGAAGGCCAAGGCGCTGATGAAGTGCGCGCTGGAGTGCCTCGAGCTCGCGATGGGACGGTGCAAGCCGGGTGCGAGGTTTCGGGACCTGGGCGAGGCGATCCAGACGCACGCCAACGGAGCCGGGTACGGCGTGGTTAAAGATTTTTGCGGTCACGGCATCGGAGCGCTGTTCCACTGCGCCCCGAACGTCCCGCACTACGCCAAGAACAAGGCGGTCGGCACCATGAAGCCCGGGATGACGTTCACGATCGAGCCGATGGTGAACGAGGGCACGCACAAGACGAAGCACTGGCCGGACGGGTGGACGGCGGTGACGGCGGATGGAGGAAGGAGCGCTCAGTACGAGCACACGATGGTGGTGACGGAAACCGGGCTGGACGTTCTCACCAAGCGCACCGCTAACTCGCGCCCGTTCTATTGACGTATTAAACTAGACACGTAGACGTTAGGTGATTAGCTAGCTAGCTAGCTTTTGGAAAAGAGCACGACTCTGTTCGACCACGATGACACGCCAACTGAGCCAGATGAACTAACACTCTTATGCGACTGCTACACTTCAACATTAAAAAATCAACTCTTCACCGGGGAGAGCCCTGGCTTTCGAAGGGATCTCCGAGGAGCGACGACGTGTCCGATGACGGCGCGATGGGGGGACTCCCCGGCGGCGACCCCGCGCTATCCCTGCGGCTGCCCTTCCCGGCCGAGCCCGGCGTGCCCTTCATCGTCGACCCCGCGTCGTCGTTCAGCAGCGGCGTCTTCTCATTCGCTAATGAATTCACCGGCATCCCGTGCTCCTCGTCAAACACCCCAGCCCCGCAGCAGCACCCGGACATCTCGCAGACTTCGTACACCAGCAAGCTCACCTTTATGACTCCCGCGAGTACGAAGAGGGCGCACGCGATGAAGTACGCGCCTGGGTCGTCGTCGAAGCAGAAGAAGACTCCGCCCACCGCGCAAATCCCGAGCATGATCTCCGCCCAGACTAAGATGCGCATGTTCTTGTCCCACGGGCTCGGCGGGGGCTTACCCACCGCCTCGTTGTGCGCGCTGATGCACTCCCATCGCTCCACGAGGAACATCCCGACGCCGATGGGGAACATGAAGAAGGACACCGCCCAGATTACGTTCGCCCAGTTGCGCATCCACTCCCACTCCCTGTTATCGTTCATCTCCGCGCCGAACACCGCGTGCAGGACCGTGGGTGAGTACATCAGCGACCCGAGCGTGCCCATGGCCAGACCGATGACGTTGAATATCGTGCCGAAGAACTGGTACCCGGCGCTGTTGATCGCCATGTTTTCCTGGCCCCGGAGCCTATCCTTGTTCTCCTTGCTGAGGCACTGCGGCAGGGCCATGCCGACGCCGCAGAGGACGTACCCTGCGGTGCAGAAGAACGACGTAGGATCCCAACCCTTCTGAAGATACATCAGCGCACCCAGCGCGAACATCAGCAGGCCCATGTTCACCTGTGGAGGGGAGGGACGACGGGTTTAGGGTCAGCGATTGGGAGTACGTAAAAAGAGACATTCGACAATCGTAGTCTATGGAGATGCAGACTACGGGAGTAATCGGCGCGGGGGACGCGCGTGGCGGGGTACTCACGCTCAGCAGCAGGAAGATCCTCGTCGGATACGAGTTATCGAAGGGGTCATCGTCGTCGTCGATGTCTTTCCCGCGACCCATCCCTCTCAACCAGCCCCCGGTGGCTCACCCCAACCCGGCTTTTGGGAACTGTAACCACCAGCCGTGACTTTTGTCTATGGGATGTCCACCCCGAGGCCCTCCTCCCGACGGCCCGGAAGGTTTGGGTGTCGAAACCGCGGCGGAGATCCGTGAGAAACCTCTCCGCCTCGCGAGAGTTCTTCGCGGGGCGCGTGGATGGTCCGCCTCCACGGCTGCGACGTGAGCTTTGCACGTAGCGGCGCATGAGGCATCTAGCCATACACAATAGTTGAGAGTGAATCGTTGGTTATGGGCCCAAAAATCCAACCAACAGGCTGCAGGTCATAAATCTTTGTCCAATTAGCGTTGAGAAGGGCCTAATTGACGTGGTTTCACTCGAGAAACGTATGTGAACTAGTTAGAATCCAGATTTTCGTTATTCAGCCCCTCCAAAAGAAGCGGAGGGGGCAGAGGCTCGATGTCCTAAATTGGGCAGCACCGATGGACGACCGGTCGCGAGCGACGGCGGTGGACGTCGTACGCCGATGCCGCGAGGCGGGCCTCGAGCTCGACCCCGTCCTCGCCGCGTATCACTGCGCGGCGCTGAGGTACGAGGGCGTGGCGTGGGACGACGCGTTCGCGCAGACGGCCGCCGAGCGCATCGTCGCGCCCCGGTCCAAACTCGCGGTGGACACGCTCGCCATGCAGGTCGCGGCGGATGAGATCCGCGCGACGATGACCGCGGCGATCGCGGGGGATCGACGCGAACGCGAGACACGCGCGTCGGCGTACGAGCGCGAGGTGCTCACCGTCGCGTCCGCGATACCGAACATGACCCAGCGCGAGCTGGCTGACTTCATGGAGCATATGTGGAAAAACGTCTTCTTCCGGTACGTGTGCGTCGAGGGCGGCATGGAGAGCGCGCTGGGGATCAACGACGAGGCGGGACGCGAGGAGACGTTCGCGGCGTTCGAGTCGGTGTTTCCCAAGTCGGAGGTGGCGCGGTTCCTGACCCAGACCCCGGGGGAGATCAAAGCGCAGCTCCCGGAGCTCGCGTCGATCGTCCTCGGCATCCGCGTCTTCAACCGATGGACCGAGGAGGAGACGCGGGGTTCACAACCCTCGCCCAGCGGCCGCGTTTTGGACCCGGCGCCCGGGTACATCACCCTGGGCACGAAGATGCGCGAGGACCTGAAGGGCAGGGCGCACTCGGCGGCGAGGCTGTGCGCGCAGTACCGATGCGTCTCGTCGCATCAGGCGCTGCGAAAAGACCCGGCCGATCCCCTCTTGGCGCGTCTCGCGGATGAGAACAACAACCGCGCGTCCTACTGGTCCATCCTCCGGACGCTCATCGAGGATAACGAGGAAGGGTACGAGCGCGTGGGGGACTTGGCGCGGAGGGTGCACGACGGGTGCGGCGAGGTTCGTTCGCTGATTGAAGCCGTCGAGGGTGAGGGCGACGGGGTACAGAGGGACGCGGCGTATCCGGTTCTCAACGTGATCGGCGTCACGCACGCGGCGCTCACGGACGAAGCCCTGGCGCAGGAGGTCATCCACGCGGTGAGCGTACGGATGACCGACTTTACCAAGCCCTTCGAGACGTCGCTCACGAACGAGCTCCTCCACGAGGGGATCCGCGTCGAGAAGATGGCCCGGGAACGGCACGGGCCCCACGCCGTCGTCGGCGTCCCGAAGATTGACGAGTCCAAGGATGTCCCAAAGACGGTCGTGGAGCCGCACCTGACTCGTAAGCTCGGCGAGTCCGGCGCGGAGATCATAGACGGCGGCGTCACGACGTTGGAGTACGGGGGATACGACGTATTCGCGCTGTGCAAACGCGGCGGGCTGGCGATTCCCGCGTCGATGACGGCGCCGAAAACCGCGGTGGTATTCCAGGGCAAGACGTACGGTTTCGCGGACGCATACGGCGCCCAGCAGTTTGCGTCGCAGCCGTTGAAGTTTATACGCGCGATGCACGCGGCGCTGTTTCGCGCGCCGGAGCTGGTGCGCATCACGCATCCGTCGGCGGAGGCCGTCGCGAGGACGTTTCCGAATCTGGACGTCGCCA
>Ga0302114_10000295_pt1 | contig 35781 bp, 44 predicted proteins | sample AG5_Surface_MG_FD_203107 | JGI IMG/M metagenome (GOLD analysis project Ga0302114, IMG submission 203107) | Marine microbial communities from Western Arctic Ocean, Canada - AG5_Surface | ecosystem: Environmental > Aquatic > Marine > Oceanic | place: Canada: Western Arctic Ocean | collected...
CCAAAAACCTTTTTTATTTTATTTATAAAATCTTTATCGCTAAGCTCTGTCTCAAGCTCACCAATAACTCCAAAACCAATGTCTTGCGATGAATTGGACATCTCCAACCAAGCATATGAAACCTGCTCATATGGGTGACTATTAATGAGAGCCTTTTCAACCAATTCTTTGCATTCAATCGGCACAATTAATTCCAATCGATCCTCAGTTGCCAATTCTAAATTGCCTACATCTCCTTTGTAAGGATTTGAACCTTTCAATGCTCGAAATGAGGAGTTACCTTGAACTGTAAATTTACATTGATCATAGCTACCAACTCTGCCTGCTCCGGCATCGAATAGTGCTTCAGAGACAATTTTGGTATATTTCCTTGGAACATGTGTGACTAATTGAAAAAAACCTCGTTTTTTCGGCGAAAGTATTTTCATATTTAATAGACCTAAAGCCTCTCCCATAGCAAAAGAAACTCCACCAGAAATACTATCAAGATTTGTATGTATTGCATATAAAGCAATATCGTTTTTAATTGCCATTATTATACATCTTTCAACTTCATTATCTCCAGTTAAGGATTTTAAACCCTTAAATATTATTGGATGATGAGCTACAATAATATTTGCATCCCCATGAATTGCTTCCAAAATAACTTCTTCTGTGACATCTAATGAAACCAGCACAGAAGAGATTTTTGTTTCACCATCTCCCACTAGTAGACCACAATTGTCATAACTCTCTTGTAATGATAATGGGGCCCAATCTTCCAAAAGTTTTTCTAAATCCTTTATTTTCATGGCTCTAATATAAAAAAGGGCTTTTCGTAAAAGAAAAGCCCTTTCAAAATTAATTAAAATAATTAATTCTACTTCTTGCCATCCATTTCCTCTTTAAGTCGTGCTAAACTATCTAGATCACCTAAAGTAGTTTTTTCAACAGCAGAATTAATAGCTTTTACTCCAGAATTTTTCCCGCCACTTTTACTTTTCTTTGAAGAACCTTCATTGGAATCCAAAACATTCTTGAAATTCTGAGTATGAGAAACCAATATGCGTCGAGTGTCTGAATTAAATTCGATAACAATAAAATCTAATTGCTCTCCGACTCCGATAGAAGAACCATCCTCTTTTAAGGAATGCCTAGCAGGACAATAAACTTCAAGCTCTTGATCTGCAAACCAGATATTAAATCCTTTGTCAGCCGCAGACTTAACCTCTCCCTTATGGCTGCTTTTTAATTCAAATACGCTTGCATAATTATCCCACGGATTCTCCGAAACTTGTTTATGGCCTAAACTTAATCGACGATTTTCGACATCAATATCTAATACTTGAACTTCAAGCTCAGCACCGACAGATGTGAATTCCGAAGGGTGCTTTACTTTTTTTGTCCATGACAAATCAGAAATATGCACCAACCCGTCAATTCCTTCCTCAAGTTCTAGGAAGACTCCAAAATTAGTAAAGTTTCTAACCTTACCATTATGCAATGAACCCTGAACATATTTAGCTGTAATATCAGTCCATGGATCAGGAGTCAATTGCTTAACGCCCAATGACATTTTTCTTTCTTCACGGTCTATTGATAAAACTATAGCATCAACTGAGTCACCGACGCTGAAGAAATCTTGAGCAGAGCGCAAATGCGAACCCCAACTCATCTCAGAGACATGAATAAGCCCCTCTACTCCGCTTGCAACTTCAATAAAAGCACCATAGTCAGCTAAAACAGCAACCTTACCTTTAATTTTATCACCTTCTTTTAATGCTGAGTCTAAAGCCTCCCATGGGTGAGGGAATAATTGCTTCAAACCTAATTGAATTCTAGTTTTTGCTTCATCAAAATCAAGAATAACAACATTAATTTTCTGATCAAGCTCAACAACCTCAGAAGGGTGATTTATGCGACTCCATGAAAGATCTGTAATATGAACCAATCCATCAACTCCACCCAAATCAATAAATACACCATAACTGGTTATATTCTTGACAATTCCTTCTAAGACTTGGCCTTTTTCAAGTTGCCCTATTATTACTTTCTTTTGTTCTTCAAGATCTGCTTCAATTAGAGCCTTGTGAGAAACCACAACATTCTTAAATTCATGATTGATCTTTACAATCTTAAATTCCATCGTCTTCTCAACGTAAACATCATAATCGCGGATAGGTTTGACATCAATTTGGGAACCAGGCAAAAAGGCCTCCAGCCCAAAAATATCTACAATCATTCCACCTTTGGTTCTGCACTTCACAAAACCTTGAACAATTTCCTCTGTATCAAAGGCTTCATTCACTCTATCCCAAGCTTTTATTGATCTAGCTTTTCGATGTGACAACACTAGCTGCCCTAATTTGTCTTCTTGCTTATCAACTAAAACCTCTACAATATCTCCAACCTTTAAATCAGGGTTATATCGAAATTCATTTAAAGAAACTACACCCTCGGATTTAGAGTTAATATCAATTATCACATCTCTATCAGAAACGCTTACTACTTTTCCTGAAACTAACTGATGTTCTAATGAGGTCATGAGAGTATCCTCGTACATTTTCTCCAAAGCAATTAAATCTTCTGATCGCTTCACTGAAGTTGATTCATAGGCCTCCCAATCAAAAGGAGTCTCTTCCTGGTCTTCTTCTAAAATGATATCTTCTTCATCAACCTTTTCCTCAACAGCAGTATCTGACTCTAAATTATCTGGAGTAGTCTTTACCTTTCTGGGCTTTTTAGTTGCGATTTCTTTTGAATCACCATTCAACTCACTTGCTTCGTCCATGATATCAACAGAGACAATCTCATTCAATATATTCTCTTCAGAAAGTTTAGAATCTTTTTCAGAAGATATTTTAGATACTATTTTTTCTACTGCCGGCTTCTTAGCTGATGATTCATCAGCTGATGGCTTCTTAGCTGATGGCTTCTTAGCTGATGGCTTCTTAGCTGATGGCTTCTTAGCTGATGGCTTCTTAGCTGATGGCTTCTTAGCTGATGGCTTCTTAGCTGATGGCTTCTTAGCTGATGGCTCCTTGACAGATTCATCAGAAGATGACTTAACCACCTTAGCGGTTATTGTATCCACAGATTTGATGACATCTCGGGATTCCTTGTTTTCTTGCTCTTTAGACATGAGCTTTTAGATTTGTATTTTAATCAATTATAGGATTAAGCTTTTGATTAAAAGAGTTTATATAAAAGAATCCTTTTGAGGCACCTATAAAAATGCTTACCCAAAAAGGAATGCAAAAGTAGTTAATATATTGCAGATGGATAAAATAATAACCTAACTAAATAAATTCTATTCTTCCATTATTCTAAAAACTTTTTTTTCAATAGATCTGTAGTTATTGAACCTGGGCGTTCCAATGGCATTGCCATTGCCCTATCCCAGATTAAATTAGTTAAAGTGCCAATAGACCGGGAAACACCAAATAAAACTGTATAGAAATCATATTCGACAAGACCATAGTGCATTAACAACTGTCCGGAATGAGCATCAACATTAGGCCAAGGGTTCTTGACCTTACCGGTTGCCTCAAGTATACCAGGAACCACATCATAAATATTTGAGATCAAATTGAAAAGTGGATCATCCGGCATATGTTTCATCGCAAACTCTCTTTGAGCTGTATATCGAGGATCTGTTTTTCTTAAAACTGCATGACCAAATCCAGGAATAACTTTACCATTTATCATTGTCTTATGACAATATTCTGCAATTTGTTCTTTAGTGGGAACTTCTGAACCGATAGAATCTTTCATTTCCATAGTCCACTTGATAACTTCTTGGTTAGCTAATCCATGCAAAGGCCCAGCCAAACCATTCATACCCGCGGCAAAACTTTGATATGCATCGGATAATGCCGACCCAACAAGGTGAACGGTATGCGCTGAAACATTACCACCTTCATGATCACTATGAATAGTCATGTATAGTCGCATTAATTCGCGAAATTCCTTATTATCAAAACCTAGCATATGAGCAAAATTTCCTGCCCAATCTAGTTTTGTATCAGGTTCAATGTGCTGATCATTTTTATATGCTCTTCGATAAATGTATGCTGCAATTCTTGGCAAGCGAGCAATTAAATTCATCGAATCCTCAAAAGTATGTATCCAATAATCTGACTTTGGACAGCCGGCAGCATATTCCTTGGCGAAAATACTCTCCGTTCTTAAGGCCATTATTGCAATAACAAACTGAGTCATGGGGTGAGCTCTGAAAGGTAAAGCGTCTATTGTTTTAAAAACATGAGGAGGAACTATTGCTCTTCGAGCCCAATTATTACTAACCCGTCTCACATCATCATCTGTAGGAAGTTCATTCATAAGGATGAGGTAAAAAAGACCTTCGGGCAAAGGTTCTTCACCACCAGGGTACTTTGGAAGAAGTTCTTGAAGTTCGGGGATACTATAGCCTCTGAAACGAATGCCTTCATTCGGATCTAATTTTGAAGTTTCACATATCAGGGCGGGCATGCCGCGCATACCTTGATAAATCTGACTAACCTTAATGTCACCTATAGATTTATCTCCATGACTAGAAAGAAAACTTTTAATTTCTTTCTGTGCAGCTGGAATTTTCCCAGCAAAGTATTCTTGAATCCGGTCCATTGTTTCTTATTTAAAATTTTGTCCGTTAAAAACAGCAGTGTCTCCGAGCATTTCCTCAATACGAATTAACTGGTTGTATTTTGCCATTCGATCAGATCTAGATAAAGATCCCGTCTTTATTTGTCCGGTATTTAATGCCACTGAAAGATCTGCAATGGTCGTATCTTCTGTCTCTCCAGAACGATGACTCATAACACAAGTCATTCCATTTCTCTGCGCTTTCTGAACAGTTGTAATGGTTTCAGTCAACGTGCCAATTTGATTAACTTTCACCAAAACAGAATTTGCTGAACCTTCTCTAATTCCACGCTCTACCCTACTAACATTTGTGACAAATAGATCATCACCCACTAACTGAACTTTATTACCTAATTGATCATTCATCTTAGCCCAACCAGACCAGTCATCTTCAGCTAATCCATCTTCAATCGAAATTATTGGATACCTATCTACCCAATCTGCCCAAAAAGAGATCATTTCATCTGATGTTAATGATTTTCGAGAGGAGTTTTTAAATGTGTAGAGCCCTGTCTCATCATCATATAATTCACTCATGGCAGCGTCTATAGCTATGAAAACATCTTCCCCCGGCACATATCCCGCCTTGCGAACACTCTCCATAACAATTTCAAGAGCTTCTTCATTACTGGCTATATTTGGAGCAAAACCTCCCTCATCTCCAACATTTGTACTTAATTTCCTTTCTTTTAATAATGATTTTAAATTGTGAAAAATCTCTGTACCCATTCTAAGAGCCTCACTAAATGTTTCTGCACCAACTGGCATTACCATAAACTCTTGAAAGTCAATAGAGTTGTCTGCATGCTCTCCACCGTTTAATATATTCATCATAGGAACTGGTAAAGTTCTAGCGGTAACACCCCCTATATATTGAAAAAGAGGAAGATTAGATGATTGCGCGGCAGCATGAGCAGATGCGAGAGAAACTGCTAAAATGGCATTAGCGCCAAGCTTACTTTTATTAGGAGATCCATCAGCTTCAATCATTGCGAGGTCAATTTCAGCTTGATCAGTAACTTCAAGACCAACAACTGATTCCGCTATAATTGTATTTACGTTCTCAACCGCAGAGAGAACACCTTTACCCATATAAATAGCCTTGTCCCCATCTCTCATTTCCACAGCTTCATGAACGCCTGTAGAGGCGCCACTTGGGACCGCAGCGCGCCCAAATGAGCCATCTTCACAATAAACTTCAGCCTCAACTGTTGGATTACCTCTAGAATCTAAGATTTGTCGACCATGAATAGCAGTAATTATAGGCATAATATTTATTTATTTATTTTAATCATTTTTATAAAATCCTTAAAAAGGTAACGCGAATCGTGAGGTCCAGGGGAAGCTTCTGGATGGTATTGAACACTAAAAACAGGATAATCATTACGTCTTATACCTGCAACGGTATTATCATTTAAATGTATATGAGTCAACTCAATATTAGAATTTGATTCAACATCTTCCATAAAAACTGAAAAGCCATGATTCTGACTTGTTATCTCGCCTTTTCCTGTCAATAGATTCTTCACTGGATGATTTATTCCACGATGACCATTGTGCATCTTAAAAGTTCTCAATCCAGAAGCCAAAGCAATCATTTGGTGGCCCAGGCATATGCCGAAAGTGGGTATGCCCGAAGTAATAATTTTTTTTGTCACTTCAATTACGTCAAGAGACGCACTCGGATCCCCTGGACCATTAGATAGAAAATATCCATCTGGATTTTCCGATTCTAGGGTTTCAAACGATGTATTATAAGGGAAAACTTTAATATAACAGTCCAAATCGATAAGACAATTCAGGATACTCTTTTTGATTCCTAAATCTAAAGCAACAATCTTTATGCTTGAATTCTCATCTCCAATAGCGTATGGTTCTTCGGTACTGACCAGAGAGCATAATTCTAAGCCCACCATTGAGGGTGTATCAATCAATTTCTTTTTTAAGAAATCGATTTTCTCAATTTCTGTACTGATGAGAGCGTTCTGAGCACCATTGTTACGAATATGCTTAACTAGTGCTCTAGTATCAACATCGGTAACCGCAACAATATCTTCGTTCTGCAAAAAGTCTTTTAATGTCTTTCCCTCAGATTTAACTCGAGATTGAACTTCACTGAAGTTTCTAGTTATCAATCCTGAAATTTGAACTTTTGGATTCTCAGAATCTTCATCAGTGATTCCATAATTACCAATATGAACATTGGCAGTAACCATTATTTGTCCCTTGTAACTTGGATCTGTGAAAATTTCTTGATAACCAGACATTCCCGTATTAAAACAAATTTCACCACTCACTGTGCCATTAAGGCCAATTGAGCTTCCGTGAAATACGGTTCCATCTTTTAAAAGAACAACGGCTTTATTTTTCATTTTTTCTTAAAAATATTATAGCAGACACAAAAAAAGGATAAGGGTATATCCCTTATCCTTTACAAGTTAGCTGACAATTCAGTATTCTTTAATCATTTATTCTTTTTCTTTTTCTTCTTGCTTCGTATCGTTATCTAAAGAATCTTCACTAACTACCACATTATCTTGAATTTCTGCGGGAGCCTCATTTTTTGTTTTACTTGAATCAGCTGTTTTCTTAGAACGACGTCTAGTTGCTTTTTTTGCGTCTTTACTGTCTTCTCTCCCGTAAATCTCGTTAAAATCAACGAGCTCAACCATACACATCTCCGCATTATCACCAAGACGATTACCGGTCTTAATAATACGTGTATAACCGCCTGGCCGATCACCAACCTTTATCGAGACCTCCTTGAAGAGTTCGGTCACAGCATCTTTACTTTGAAGATAGCTGAAGACCATTCTTCTATTATGAGTACTATCTATTTTGGATCTAGTAACAAGTGGTTCAACATACTTTTTAAGAGCTTTCGCTTTAGCTACAGTAGTATTTATTCTCTTATGAATAACAAGAGAAGTAGCCATGTTACTCAACATGGCTTTGCGGTGCGATGTTGTTCGACCTAAATGATTAAATTTCTTACCGTGTCTCATTTTTAAATTATTCCTTATCCAGTTTATACTTACTTGTATCCATACCAAAGGATAAACCCAAGTTTGCAACAAGATCTTCAAGCTCCGTAAGCGATTTCTTTCCGAAATTTCTAAACTTCATCAAATCTGCTTTTGTATAAGAAACCAGATCAGCTACTGTTTCTACTTCAGCCGCCTTTAGGCAATTCAAAGCACGAACGCTAAGCTCAAGTTCTGTAAGAGCCTTCAATAACAGCTTCCGCATTTCCATTACCTCTTCATCATAACTCTCTACTTCTTGAATTGGAGCTACATCAGCTATCATGCGCTCATCAGTGAACAACAAGAAGTGCTGAATTAAAATTTGAGCAGCATCAGTGAGAGCATCTTGAGGAATGACGCTACCATCGGTTTCGATTTCCATTATGAGTTTCTCAAAGTCAGTTTTTTGCTCAACTCTAAAGTTCTCAATATGATAATTTACATTTTTAATAGGAGTATATATCGAATCAAGCGCGACGGTTCCTAGCGGACTATCAAGTCTCTTATTTTCTTCAGCGGGCACATATCCACGGCCCTTTTCAATAGATAAGTCCATTTCAACATTAACGGACTTATCTAGATTACAAATAACTAAATCAGGATTTAGAACTTGAAATGAAGTCATAAATGAAGCCAGGTCACCGGCTGTCAAAACCTCTTTCCCAGATAAATTCACTTTAACAATTTCCGAATCAGAAGAATCAATTTGACGCTTCAAACGTACTTGCTTAAGATTTAGAATTATCTCCGTAACATCCTCTACAACACCCTTTATAGTTGAGAACTCATGACTTACGCCTGAAATATTGACAGAGGTAAAAGCAAATCCCTCAAGAGAATTTAATAGGACGCGACGTAAAGCATTGCCTACAGTTAAGCCGTAACCTGGCTCGAGTGGACGGAACTCAAATTGACCGTATGTATCTGTTGTTGAATTAACGATAACCTTTTCAGGTTTTTGAAATTGAAGGATAGCCATAATCTTATTTTGAATAAAGTTCCACGATGAGTTGCTCTTTAATGCCTTCAGGTATTATGTCACGTTGGGGAACGCTCAATAATGAACCAGACATGTTAGCTTCGTTCCACTCAATCCATGGATATTGATGAGCAGAACCAGAAAGAGAAGCTGTAATAACCTCTAGGGTCTTTGACTTTTCACGAACGGCAACAACATCGCCAGGTTTAACATGAAAAGAAGGGATATTAACAATACTACCATTTACGGTAATATGGCGATGAGAAACCAATTGACGCGAGCCGCGACGGGTTGGAGCAATACCAAGTCGATAAACGACATTATCTAATCTCCCCTCACATAACTGAAGAAGTACCTCTCCGGTAGCTCCTTTTGAACGTGAAGCACGATCAAACAAATTCTTGAACTGCCGTTCAAGAATCCCATAAGTATATTTTGCCTTTTGCTTTTCAAGCAATTGAACTGAATACTCCGATTTCTTACCCCGCTTCTTCTGAAAACCATGCTGTCCAGGAGGGTAATTACGTTTATCAAGAGCACGATCTGGACCAAAAATCGGTTCTCCGAATCGACGTGCTATTTTTGTTAGGGGACCTCTGTAACGTGCCATTTCTTAATTATTTTTTTATAAATATTATACTCGACGGCGCTTAGGTGGCCGACAACCATTGTGAGGAATAGGAGTAATATCCACAATTTCAGTGACCTCTATTCCGCTATTGTTCAAACTTCGGATAGCGCTTTCGCGACCATTACCTGGGCCTTTCACATAGACTTTAACTTTTTTCAAACCAGCTTCTATTGCTGGAGTTGCCGCGTTTTCGGCTGCCATCTGAGCCGCATATGGTGTGTTCTTTTTTGAACCTCGAAACCCCATTTTGCCAGCAGATGACCAGGATATTACCTGACCTTGAGTATTAGTCAAAGCTATTATGATATTATTGAATGTGGAACTAACATGGGCTTCACCCACAGCGTCCACCTTAACCTTACGCTTTTTTGCCGTTTTCGTTGACTGTGCCATCAGTTATTATGATTATTTCGTTACCTTCTTTTTATTCGCTACTGTCTTTCTCTTACCTTTTCGGGTGCGAGAATTGTTCTTAGTATGCTGACCACGAAGTGGCAAACCTAATCTGTGCCGAATGCCGCGCTGACAACCAATATCCATTAATCTCTTAATATTCAGTTGAGTTTCAGAACGTAATTCGCCTTCCACCTTAACATTCTCAGTTATGTAGTTACGAATACCTTGTAGCTGATCATCAGTCCATTCCTGGACTTTTATATTATAATCAACTCCTGCCTCCGTGAGAATCTCACGAGAGCGTGATCGACCAATACCATAAATGTATGTCAATCCAATTTCTCCACGCTTATTTTTCGGGAGGTCTATACCTGCTATTCTCGCCATTTCTTTCTTCTAAAATGAAATTAACCTTGACGTTGTTTAAACCTAGGGTTCTTCTTGTTTATAATATACAAACGCCCTTTTCTGCGGACAATTTTACAATCCGCACTGCGCTTTTTTAGTGATGCTCTTACTTTCATAATATTCTACTTAAAACAAATCTATTTAGTATCGATAAGTTATTCGTGCCTTAGACAAATCATACGGTGATAACTCTAACTTCACCCGATCACCTGGAAGGAGTTTTATATAATGCATTCGCATTTTACCAGAAATATGCGCCGTAACGACATGACCATTCTCTAATTCTACGCGAAACATTGCATTTGAAAGATTTTCAGTAATAGTTCCATCTTGAGTGATTCCAGGTTCTTTTGCCATTATATCGTAGTATTTCTGCCACGCATACGTCCACCTTCCATCAGACCATCATAATGACTATTCAACAAATAACTCTCGATTTGCATTAGAGTATCTAATACAACTCCAACGATAATTAAAAGAGATGTTCCTCCATAAAACTGAGCCCATTGCATATTAATTCCTAATGTCATTGCAACAGATGGAAGTATGGCAATTAAAGCCAATAAAACAGCGCCAGGTAATGTAATTTTCGCCAGGACACCATCTATGTAATTACCTGTTGCTTCACCGGGTTTGATACCTGGAACAAATCCGCCATTACGCTTAAGATCATCAGCAATCTGGGTAGTATTAATCTGGATAGCGGTATAAAAATATGTAAAGACTAAGATTAGCATTGCAAATACAAAATTGTACCAAAAACCCTGAATATTACCGAACACATCAACCACCCAAGTAGCTCCAGAACCTTCAAGTCCAGCATACTGAACTACGGTTAGTGGAACAAACATTAAAGCCTGAGCAAATATTATTGGCATAACACCTGATGCATTAACCCTAATTGGCAAATAACTCCGCCCCAAAGACTTACTACCTCCTCCTGCAACTCTTTTAGCATATTCTAGGGGAACTTTTCGTACCGCCTGAGTAATTGCAATAGCAAATAAAAAGACCAGATATAAAGCGACGATTTCAATTAGAAATTTTATCCATCCGCCGCCTGAAGGACTAAGTTGTGTTGCAACTTCCTGGAAAAAAGCTTGAGGGAAGTTAGCAATAATACCAATCATTATTAACAAAGAGATACCATTACCTACACCCTTTTCAGTAATCCTCTCTCCTAACCACATGGCAAAAATAGTACCTGCAATAATAACTATCCACGAGGTCAACCAAAATGTTGACATCGGTAAAGTAATGTTAACACCCTGATATATCAGGTTAGTTATGTATCCAGGAGCCTGAGCAGCAACAATAAGAATAGTTAAATATCTAGTTATCTGATTTAACTTTCTCCGACCGGACTCCCCCTCTTTTTGCATTTTTTGAACCGCTGGTACTGCAAGACCTGCAAGTTGTATAACAATAGAAGCGGAGATATACGGCATAATACCAAGAGCCAGAATAGAAGCATTGGCAAATGCACCTCCTGAAAAAGCATTAATCAAACCAATTAAACCTTCAGAAGCTTGACTCTGTAAGTTCTCCAAACTACCAGGATCTATACCAGGAAGAACCACGTTTGAACCCAGACGATAAACAAGCAGCAAACCTGCCGTTAACAGAAGCTTTTCCCGGAGCTCCGTAATGCCCCAAATGTTCTTTAGCGTTTGGATAAACCGATTCATGTTATTGTTTAGTTACTTTTTCAGATGATTGCTTGGAAACAGTAGCGTCTTCATTTTCTGAATGCATCGAAATAATATGAATTGTCCCACCTGCTTTTTCGATAGCCACCTTCGCGCTTTCACTTACTTTATTTACTTTAACTTCAATTGCAGATGAAATTTTTCCACGTCCTAATATTTTTACAAGATCATGCTTACCCGCCAATCCATTATTCATAAGAGTATCAAGACTAATCTCTTTTAGAGACTTTTCATCAATCAACTTTTGGATAGTATCTAGATTGATCCCACGATACTCAACACGATTAGGATTTGTAAAGCCAAATTTTGGAACTCTTCGTTGAAGAGGCATTTGACCACCCTCAAAACCGATCTTTTTACTGTACCCAGATCTCGACTTGGCACCTTTGTGACCTCGCCCTGCCGTTCCTGCTGAACCACTACCCTCTCCACGACCAAGTCGTTTTTTGGTAAAAGTTGAACCCGCTGCAGGCTTTAAATTATGAAGTGACATATTATTATAAATATTTATTTAATTTCTTCGACAGTTACTAAATGATTCACAGTTCGAACCATACCAGCAATTTGAGCATTATTATCATGTTCAACGCTATGGTTAATTTTGCGTAAACCCAAAGCCACCATAGTTGCTTTTTGATTATGGGGACGGTTAATTACGCTGCGCTTTTGAGTTATCTTAATGCGTGTCATACTTTATAGCTTTATTTACCGTTAAAAACTTGTGAAACAGTTATACCTCTTGACTTGGCAACTTGCTTAGCATCTCTTAAAGAATGTAAAGCTTCAAAGGTGGCCTTAACCAGATTATGAGGGTTAGATGAACCTTTGGATTTAGCCAGAACATCATGAATACCAACACATTCTAAAACATGACGCATAGAACCTCCTGCTATAACCCCTGTTCCTGAAGATGCTGGGCGAAGAAATACTCTTGCACCACCAAATTTACCATCCTGCTCGTGAGGAAGCGTGCCCTTAACCACTGGAAAGCGATACAAATTTTTCTTAGCATCTTCAATTCCCTTGTTTACAGCCTCTGAAACCTCTTTACTCTTACCCAGTCCGTAACCACCAATGCCGTGTTCGTCGCCGACGACGACAATAGCTGTAAATCCAAATGTCCGACCACCCTTTGTGACCTTCGTCACACGTTGAACACCAACTAAACGATCTACTAGCTCGAGGCCACTAGGTTTTATTTTTTTAATATTTTTATCTTTCATATTCTCAATCAGAATTTCAGTCCAGCTTGACGTGCTCCGTCAGCTAGTGATTTTATACGTCCATGATATAGATAACCTCCGCGATCAAAGGATACGGATTCTACTCCTACTCCTTTTGCGACTTCAGCGATTATTTTACCTACTTTAAAAGCACGTTCAATTTTAGTGCCTGCAAATACTTCACCATTTTTCGATAATGACGAGGCAGTACCGAGAGTCTTGCCACTTACATCATCGATAAGTTGAGCATATATTTCTTTACTACTTCTGTAAACGGCTAATCGAGGACGCTTATCTGTCCCTTTTACCACATTACGGATCCGCATGTGTATGCGTTGTCTACGATTCATTTTTTTTGTTGCCATGATCTATATGTTTACTACTTAGCAGCGGATTTACCAGCCTTCTTACGAACAATCTCACCTACATATCGAACACCTTTCCCCTTGTATGGTTCAGGCTTTCTAAATGATCGAATCTTTGAAGCTATCATTCCAACTAGCTGTTTATCAAAAGATGTTAGTTCTACTAAAGGATTCTTACCTTTTTCACTAATCGTAGTCAACTTTACCTCAGATGGTATTTGCATACTGATATTATGAGAGAACCCTAAAGCCAAATCCAGAATTTGACCGCGGTTACTTGCTCTGTATCCTACGCCCACTAATTCAAGTCTTTTAGTCCAACCATCACTAACACCAACAATCATATTGGATATTAATGATCTGTAAAGACCATGAGACGCGCGGTGAGATTTGGAATCCGAAGGACGTGATAGTGTCACAACATCTTCTAATACCTGAACCTCAATACCATCAGTAATATTCTGATTTAACGTACCACCCTTACCCTCAACAGTCACTACTGATTCTTTAATACTCACAGTGACACCGGAAGGTATATTTATAGGGGATTTACCAATTCTTGACATTATCTATATCTATTAATAAACGTAACATATAATCTCACCGCCAATTTTTTTGGCACGGGCTTCTTTATCAGTCATCATTCCATGCGACGTGCTCACAATAGCTATACCCAAACCATTTTTTACCCGAGGTAAATCCGAAGACGACTTGTAATTACGGAGACCCGGACTAGAAGCACGGTCTATACCTCTTATTACAGGACGCTTTGTAGATCTCTCATACTTTAAAGCGACTTTCAATGTTCCTTGGGCGTTGTCAGTGACCACTTTATAACTAGCTATGTAGCCCTGGTCATGAAGAATTCTGGCAATTTCTGCCTTAACGGTACTTGATGGTAACTCTACCACCTGGTGACCAGCTTTGGCCCCATTCCGTATGCGTGTTAAAAAATCTGCTATAGGATCTGTATACATCTTATTCTAATTGTAAATTACCAACTACACTTCTTAACACCTGGTATTAAACCAGATAAAGCCATTTCACGAAATGTCACTCTAGAAAGTCCAAACTGACGCATGTAGCCTCGAGGACGACCTGTCAGCTTGCATCGGTTATGTAACCTAACCGGGGAAGCATTTTTTGGAAGCCGTTGCAGACCAGCATAATCGCCAGCAGCTTTGAGAGCCCCACGTTTTTCAGCATATCGAGCAACAACTGCCTGCCGTTTGCGCTCTCGCGCTTTCATTGATTCTTTCGCCATAATTCTATTTCTTAAAGGGCATTCCAAACTCTTGGAGAAGCGCTTTGCACTCCATATCTGTTTTCGCACTTGAAACAAACGTTATGTCCATTCCAGAAATGCGACTCACTTTATCAATTTCTATTTCCGGAAAAATAATCTGCTCCGTAATACCGAAAGTAAAATTACCCCTACCATCAAATCCTTCTTTAATACCCTGAAAATCTCTGATTCTAGGCAAAGAAGATACTAATAACCTTTCCAAGAAATCATACATTTTAGAACCCCGAAGTGTAACTCGCGCACCAACAGGCATTCCTTTTCTCAGTTTAAAATTGGATATGTCTTTTTTAGATTTTGTAGCTACCGCCCTCTGACCAGCAATAATTGTCATCTCTTCAACAGCTGCATCCACTAGCTTCTTATCTGAAACAGCAGCTCCAATACCCTGACTCAAAATAATTTTCTCAAGTCTAGGGACTTGTAAATCATGAGAGTAACCAAATTGCTCCTTCATCGCAGGAACTACTTTGGATTGATAATCAACTTTTAGTTTTGATTCCATTACTTAATAGTATCACCAGTTTTTTTTGCGAAACGACTTGTCTCACCTTTCTCATTTACTTTCCGTCCAACACGTGTTGGATTACCTGCACCATCAATTAACATCAAATTAGAGACGTGAATAGGTGCCTCCATTTTAGCAATTCCTCCTTGGGGAGTGCTAGCTGTAGGCTTTTGGTGTTTTGTAACCATGTTTAAACCTTCCACAACAGCCCGTGACTGTTTTGGTATCATACGAATAATCTTACCCGACTTACCTTTTGAAGTACCCGCGATTACCATTACCGTATCTCCTGTTTTTATATGAAACTTTGCCATCTTATAGTATATTCTTAAAGCACCTCTGGTGCCAAGGAAACGATTTTCATGAACTGCTTGTCACGTAACTCTCTAGCCACAGGTCCAAAAACACGAGTGCCTCGCATTTCACCAGTTGGATTCAAAAGAACACAAGCATTATCGTCAAAACGGATATAAGACCCATCGAGACGCCTAACTTCTTTTTTCGTACGTACAACAACAGCAGTTGCTACAGTACCCTTTTTTGCGCTGCCTGAGGGCAAAGCCTGTTTTATCGTGACAACGATTTTATCACCAACACTGGCATAACGACGTTTTGTACCGCCTAATACGCGTATAACAAGAACTTCTTTGGCACCAGTATTATCTGCAACTCGGAGACGTGATTCTGTTTGTAACATCTTATTTTGCTCTTTCTAAAATTTCTATTACACGCCATACCTTGGTTTTACTCATCGGACGTGTTTCCATGATCTTCACAGTATCTCCACTATTACAATCATTTTTCTCATCATGAGCATGAAGTTTAGTAGTGTAGGTTATGAACTTACCGTACATAGGATGCTTCACTCGACGTGAAACAATCACAGTTACAGTTTTATTCATGGAGTCACTAGTAACAACACCAATTCGCTCTTTTCGGAGATTTCGTTTCTCTTCCATCAATATAAATTATTTGGAGTTACGATTAGACATTTCCATAGTAAGTCTCGCAACGATTTTTCTTGTACTAGCAATTCTCATAGGATTCTCTAAAGGACTAATACGGTTCTTCATCTTCATGTCTGCAAGCTCCTTACTCAATGCGGTAAATTGCTTAGAGAGCTCTTCTTGACTTAGATTCCGAATTTCATTCATTTTCATAATGCTAATAATTAGGAATTTGTAACTAAATCTCGACGGGTAACTAACTTAGTTTTAACGGGTAATTTTTGAGCCGCTAGCCTAAGAGCCTCTAGAGCCACTTCTTTAGATACCCCATCACATTCAAATAACATACGTCCTGGACGGATAACCGCTGCCCAATATTCAACAGAACCCTTTCCTTTACCCATACGGACTTCTAAAGGTTTCTTTGTAACAGGTTTATCAGGAAAGATACGGATCCATAACTGACCCTCACGTTTCATATAACGAGTAGCAGCAATACGCGCAGCTTCAATTTGCCTAGCAGTCATCCACACTTCTTGCATAGATTTTATACCATAAGCTCCGAAAGCTAAGGTGGCTCCACGTTGAGCGTTACCTTTCATTTTACCTTTAAAGGTCTTCCGGAATTTAGTTTTTTTCGGTTGTAACATATCTCTTTGTGCGAATTATGCTTTACGATTATTGCGACGATCATTATTATTACGACGATCGTTAGAATTTGATCGACCTTTTGGACCACCACTACCAGGGTTACCTGATTTTGGTCTCCCAGAAACACCTAAAACGTTCGTTAAATCCCGTTTTCCGTAAACCTCACCTTTCATTATCCAAACCTTGATACCGATCCGCCCATAAGTCGTGTGAGCCTCCGACAAGTGATAATCAATATCCGCTCGGAAAGTGTGTAAGGGAGTACGACCGTCTTTAAACTTTTCAGAACGTGCAATTTCTGCACCATTCAATCTTCCACTCAATTGAACTTTTATTCCTTCGGCACCCATTCGCATGGTAGAACTAATACTCATCTTAACCGCTCGTCTGAAAGAAATACGCCCTTCAATTTGACGGGCGATAGAATCAGCTACAAGTTTAGCATCTAATTCAGGCCTCTTTATTTCGTGGATATTTAACTGAACATCTTTTTTTGTGAGTTTCTTGAGTTCTTCCCTAAGTTTTTCAACCTCCGAACCACCCTTTCCGATTATTACACCGGGACGAGCAGTTGCAATTGTTATAGTCACAAGTTTCAAGGTTCGTTCGATGATTATCCGCGATACATTCGCTCTTGATAGCCGGGCGTACAAATACTTTCTGATAGCAGCATCCTCTGCTATTCTATCACCATAGTTCTTACCCCCGTACCAGTTTGAATCCCAGCCACGAATAAAACCTAGACGGTTTCCGATTGGATTAGCTTTTTGACCCATTATTGAACTTCTTTAGCTTCGGTTATACTAGAATTTTCCAAACTGTTTGACTCACTAATAACAATAGTTACGTGATTAGATCGCTTTCGAATACGATGAGCACGACCTTGAGGTGCCGGTTGAACCCGTTTTAACATCCGTCCACTATCAACACTAATCGTCTGAACGATTAGCTCTTTTTCGTCTACAGAAACACCTTCATTTTTTGTCTCCCAATTACTCAATGCGGAAACCAACAGTTTCTCTAAGCGAATCGATGCCTCTTTGCCATTATTTTTTAAGGAATAAAGAGCTTTTGTCACTTCCATACCTCTAATCATATCCGCTACTAAACGCATTTTTCTTGGAGAAGTAGGACAATTATTCAATTTCGCAGAAGCTACATTCTTACGTGCTTCTTTTAATGCTATTGCTGTATTGTGTTTACGTGATCCCATAGCTTATCTTTTACCCTTATCTTTTTTACCACCGTGTCCACGAAAAGTACGTGTTGGAGAAAATTCCCCCAGCTTATGTCCAACCATGTTTTCTGTAACGTAAACAGGTATGAACGTTTTCCCGTTGTGAACAGCGATTGTCTGACCAACAAAATCTGGACTAATCATCGAAGCCCTTGACCATGTCTTAATCACACTTTTTTTGCTAGCTTCCACATTCTCCATTACACGCTTTTCAAGCTTATAATGTATGAATGGTCCTTTTTTTAGTGAACGTGCCATTAGTTATTTCTTCCTTTTTTCAATAATATACCGACTACTTTCTTTCTGTTTAGCGCGAGTTTTGAATCCTTTAGAAGGAATGCTGTTTCGGGATCGAGGATGACCCCCAGAAGCGCGACCCTCACCACCGCCCATAGGGTGATCAACCGGATTCATAGCAACACCACGTGTACGCGGGCGTCTTCCAAGCCAACGACTTCTTCCAGCCTTACCACCAACGAGTTGCGCATGATCACTATTAGAAACAACTCCAACAGTAGCCATACACTCAACCAAAATCATACGGGTCTCTCCTGACGGCATTTTCAAAGTGGCGTATTTTCCATCACGGGCAGCCAATTGAGCAAATGAACCAGCTGAACGCGAAATTATTCCACCTTGACCAGGACGAAGTTCAATATTATGAACAATCGTACCTAATGGCAGATCTGCAAGTTTCAAAGAATTACCAACCTCTGGCGCTGAACCAGATCCAGAAATAATCTTCTGTCCAACCTCTAATCCGCTAGGAGCAATGATATAGCGCTTTTCCCCATCAGCATAAACTACCAAGGCAATAAATGCCGATCGATTCGGATCATACTCAATAGTTTTAACAGTTGCAGGAATTTCAAATTTTTCACGTTTAAAGTCTATGACACGGTATCGTTGCTTTGCACCGCCTCCCATGTAACGCATAGTCATTTTACCGGAATTATTCCGACCACCGCTACGCTTTTTCGGTTGAGTCAAAGATTTCTCCGGAGATGATGCGGTAATAGCACCGTAGTCATTAACAACACGAAATCGTTGTCCCGGCGTAATAGCTTTTAATTTACGTACACCCATTTTCGATTATAGATTAGCATAAAAATCAATGGACTCTCCACTTCTGACGTCAACGATAGCTTTTTTGTACGCAGGCTTATTACCAGACAATGTTCCTGCTTTGGTAAAGCGTACAACTTTTTTAGCTGGCACAATAAGAGTACGAACATTATCAACGTTTACATTGTAGGCCGCCTCAACTGCTTTCTTAATTTCAACTTTATTAGACTTTCTAGCCACAACAAAAGTATAGCGATTCATTTTTTCAGAATCAGCTGAAGCCTTCTCAGTTATAACCGGTCGAATCAATATACTTTCCATCACTTCGTAGTTAATGCAGTTTGAATTTTATCTATTGCCCCTTCTAAGAGTATCAAAGTTCCAGCATTCAAAATAGAATAAGTGTTTAATTCTGAAGCAGTTACGACATTTGACCCCTCAAAATTGCGGGATGACAAATATACATTTTTATCTGAATCAGCCAACACAACAGTGCATTTCTTTCCTGAAAAGCCCAAAGCATCAAGTACAGATGCATATTGTTTGGTCTTTGGGGCATCAAGAGAAAACTTATCCAAAACAATGATCTGGTTATCAGACGCCATCATACTTAGGGCAGACTTACGAGCAACTACTTTAAGTTTTTTATTTAGTTTGAAGCCGTACTCATGGGGTCTTGGACCAAATACAGTTCCACCGCCACGATACAAAGGAGATCGCATACTTCCATGTCTAGCCCCACCTGTTCCTTTCTGCTTATGAATTTTCTTGGTAGTTCTTGATATTTCAGATCTCTCTTTCGACTTATGTGTCCCTTGACGTTGATTTGCTAAATACTGTTTTACATCTAAGTATACCGCATGTTCATTGGGTTTCACGCTAAAAATTTCGTCATTTAATACAGCTTTTCGGCCAGTATCCTTTCCATTTTGGTTAACAATGCCTATCTCCATTATTTCTCAACAATTACAACAGACTGCCTCGCGCCAGGGATAGATCCCTTAACAACTAAGACATTCTGATCTGAGTCAACTTTTAAAACTTGAAGATTCTGGATCTTCACTCTTTCATTACCCATTCGTCCTCCCATACGAGTCCCTTTAAAAACTCGAGATGGATCTGAACCCGCACCTATAGAACCAGGAGCTCTGAGCCGATTATGTTGTCCATGGGTGGCTTGACCAACACCTGCAAAACCATGTCGTTTTACAACACCCTGAAAACCTTTACCCTTAGAAGTACCTGCGACATCAACGAATTCACCTTCGTTGAACATATCCACAGTTAGTGTATCTCCCAGAGCAACTGAGCCCTCAGTAAAGTCGCGAAACTCTACATACTTTTGTTTGGCGATAGTCTTCGCCTTTTTGGCATGGCCGATAGCAGATTTGTTTGGACGTTTCTTATCGCCAAACGCAACCTGCACAGCAGCGTAACCATCGACATCTTTACTTTTAATTTGGGTAACCACACAGGGGCCCAATTCGATGACCGTACACGGGTAGTTTTTACCATCCGTGTCGAAGATGCTGGTCATTCCGATTTTCTTGCCAATTAGTCCAGGCATGATATTTACGGTTCTGAGTTAAACTTTAATTTCTACTTCCACACCACTAGGCAGTTCTAACTTCATCAAAGCATCAATAGTCTTACTGGATGAAGAATAAATATCCAATAGACGCTTGTAACTTGACAGCTGGAACTGTTCGCGTGCTTTTTTATTGACGTGAGGCGAACGCAACACAGTGTAAATGCGCTTGTTCGTAGGAAGAGGTATAGGGCCATTTACCACAGCACCGGTACTCTTCACTGTTTTCACGATTTTTTCTGCACTCTTATCCACCAACATATGGTCATAGGACTTGAGTTTGATTCTAATTTTTTGGCTCATAGGATCGTTAATAATTATTTACTACCTCGTACACTTTCAATTACCTCTTCCGAAATTCCTTTCGGAGTCTCTGAATAGTTACTAAACTCCATAGAAGAACTACCTCTCCCTGATGTAATGGTTCGCAGGGTTGTTACATAACCAAACATTTCACTCAAAGGAACCTTTGCATGAACAACAGAATCCCCTTCTTTTGTATCCATTCCTTCCACCTGACCACGTCTTTTATTCAGATCACCTACAACATCACCCATAGATGTTTCAGGCATTACAACTTCGATTTTCATCAAAGGCTCAAGAATGATTGGCTTGGCTTTTCTTGCCGCCTCTCTAAAACCTAACCTCGCAGCTAGTTCAAAGGAAAGAGCGTCGGAATCAACTGGATGAAATGACCCATCCTCTAAAGTGACTTTCATTGAGTCCACACCATATCCAGCAAGTGGGCCATTTGTCATGGCCTCTTTAAAACCTTTTTCGACGGCCGGAATAAATTCACGAGGTATATTACCACCTTTAATCTTGTTTATAAACTGTAAACCGCCAGCTTCAAAATCCTCATCCGCAGGACCAATTTTGAAGTCAATATCAGCAAACTTTCCACGACCTCCAGTTTGCTTTTTGTATTGCTCGCGATGTCCAGTCTCAAATGTTAAGGCCTCTTTATACTGCACTTGCGGAGCTCCTTGATTACATTCTACCTTAAATTCACGGCGCATTCTGTCGACAAGAATATCCAGATGTAACTCACCCATTCCCGAAATAACTGTTTGCCCTGTATCTTCATCAGTAGCAACTCTAAAAGTAGGATCTTCTTCAGCTAATTTAGCTAAAGCTATTCCCATTTTATCCATATCAGCTTGAGTCTTTGGCTCAACAGCTAATCCTATGACAGGCTCTGGAAAGGTCATTGACTCAAGAACTATTGGTCGCTTTTCGTCACAAAGGGTGTCACCAGTACGAATATCTTTAAATCCAACACCAGCACCAATGTCCCCCGCCTCGATAGAAGCTATTGGATTCTGTTTATTCGAGTGCATTTGAAATATACGAGAAATACGCTCTTTGTTTCCAGTCCGAATATTTTTAACATATGATCCAGCATCAGTTTTTCCCGAATAGACCCGGAAAAAGCATAATCTTCCTACAAAAGGATCCGTAGCAATTTTAAAAGCCAAAGCCGCAAATGGCTCGCTTGAATCCGGCTTTCGCATCTCTTCTTCCTCCGTATCTGGATTTACACCAACTATACCTTCGACATCTAGAGGTGATGGCATGAATGACATAACAGCATCTAACATTGTTTGTACCCCTTTATTCTTGAAAGCTGAACCGCACAAAACAGGAGTTATTTTTTGAGCCACAGTGGCTTTTCTTATTGCTGAAATTAATTCTTCTCTCGTAATTGCATCCGGGTTATCGAAAAATTTCTCGAGCAATGAGTCATCAAACTCTGCAACTGATTCAACTAATTTCTCGCGATATTCTATGACCGTTTCAACTAAATCCTCTGGAATATCGATCTCCTTGTAAGTCATTCCCTGAGTTTCATCATCCCATATGATTGCCTTATTGTCTATTAGGTCAACAATACCTTTAAATTCAGTCTCTGCACCGATCGGAATTTGAAGTGGAACAGGATGTCCTTTTAATTTTTCATCTATTTGTCTGACCACACTGAAAAAATCAGCACCAGTTCGATCCATTTTATTTACAAACGCTATTCTTGGAACATTGTATTTAGTAGCCTGTCTCCAGACAGTTTCGGTTTGCGGTTGAACACCACCCACAGCGCATAACAATGCAACTGCGCCGTCTAAAACCCTCAAGGATCTTTCAACTTCTACAGTGAAGTCAACGTGACCAGGAGTGTCAATAATATTGATTTTATATTCTTCAGTATTGTTTAGATCCTTACCCTGGTCGGTTGGAAACCTCCAAAAACAAGTCGTGGCCGCAGATGTAATTGTAATTCCTCTTTCCTGCTCCTGAATCATCCAATCCATTGTTGCAGCACCATCATGAACCTCACCTATTTTGTGAGAAACACCTGTGTAATAAAGAATACGCTCCGTGGTAGTTGTTTTTCCCGCATCAATGTGGGCCATGATACCAATATTCCGGGTGAATTTAAGATCGCGTGTTGACATTAAATATATATATTTAGAAACGGAAATGTGAGAATGCCTTGTTAGCTTCAGCCATGCGATGAACATCCATGCGCTTCTTAACTGCCGCCCCTTCTTCTTTTGCTGCAGCCATGATTTCACCAGCTAATTTCGCTGCCATACTTTTTTCATTTCGAGCACGAGAATAACCTATCAACCATTTCATTGCCTGGGAGATTTTTCGTTCAGGTCGAATTTGTTGAGGAATTTGAAAAGTAGATCCACCGACACGGCGACTTCTAACTTCAACATGAGGCATAACATTTGTTAATGCCGTTTTCCACTGCTCTAGACCATTAGCCTCCTCGGACTTCTCGGAGATGATGTCAATTGCATTATAGAATATAGAGTAAGAAGTTGACTTCTTACCGTCGTACATCAAATTATTGACGAATCTGGTAACCAAGGGATCATTGAATCTTGGATCTGGTAAAAGTGGACGCTTTTTAGCACGAGTCTTTCTCATATTTTCCTATTATTTTTTAGCTTTTGGACGTTTTGTACCATATTTAGAGCGACGCTGCATTCTACCGGCGACACCAGCAGCATCAAGGGCACCACGAACAATATGATATCTCACTCCAGGTAAATCCTTAACACGACCCCCTCGAACTAAAACAATAGAGTGCTCTTGAAGATTATGACCTTCGCCTCCTATGTATGCATTTACCTCATTTCCGTTTGTCAGGCGAACACGGGCAACTTTTCTCATTGCCGAGTTCGGTTTTTTCGGAGTTGTTGTATATACGCGAGTACATACACCTCTACGTTGAGGGCAAGAGTCCAGCGCTGCTGATTTACTCTTCTTTTGTAATTTGACTCTTCCTTTACGGACTAGTTGTTGGATTGTTGGCATTCCTTGTTAATTGTTTTGGTTTTCGTCGCTACAATAATTTTTACCCCTAGTTTTTTGGGGACTGCAAATGTAGATGTTTTTATCTGACATTCCACGCACATTTTAAATCACTTTTTTCAACTTTTTATCAGACCCGATAAAACATACCTTTGAAATCTTAATATGTCAAATTATCTTGAAGCTCTAAACCCAGTCCAAAGAGAGGCTGTAGAATGTATTAAAGGACCTGTAATGGTTATTGCTGGTGCTGGTTCTGGAAAAACTCGCGTCCTCACTTACAGAATAGCTCATCTAATGAAATCCGGGGTTGACCCGTTTAATATTCTTTCGTTGACTTTTACAAACAAAGCAGCTAAAGAGATGAAAGACCGTATTCAAAATGTTTTGGGAGGTTCTGAAGCAAAAAACCTTTGGATGGGAACATTTCATTCAGTTTTTGCCAAAATATTAAGAATAGAAGGACATCGTCTTGGCTTTCCATCAAACTTCACTATTTACGATAGCGAAGACTCAAAAAAAGTTATCTCTAGTATAATAAAAGAGTCAGGGCTGGATAAAGAGATTTATAAAGTCAAAACCATAGCGAATCGTATTTCTTCTTACAAAAACAATCTAATAACTCCCAAATCCTATGCAGCTAGAGCTGAGCTTCAGGAGGCAGACGCATCTGCTCGAATCCCAAAACTTGGCGAGATATACTCCTCCTACATGGAAAAATGCTTTAGAGCAGGAGCAATGGATTTTGATGATTTACTTGTAAAAACCAATGAACTATTTATCAAATTTCCAGATGCACTAGCCAAGTATCAAGATAGATTCAGGTACATTCTAGTGGATGAGTATCAAGATACGAATCACTCTCAATATTTAATAATTAAATCCTTAGCCAGTAGGTATGAAAATATCTGCGTGGTAGGTGATGATGCGCAGAGCATTTATGCCTTTCGAGGTGCCAATATTAGAAATATTCTAAATTTTCAGAAAGACTACGACAATGCTAATTTTTTTAAATTAGAACAAAACTATAGAAGCACAGAACATATCGTAAAGGCTGCAAATGCATTAATAAAAAACAATAAAGAACAACTTGAAAAGAATATCTGGACAGCAAATCCCTTGGGCGAAAAAATCATTGTACATAAAAGTGTAAGCGACTCTGACGAAGGAAATTATGCTGCTCAAACAATTTGGGAGGCAAATATTAGAAATCACGTAGCATATGACGACTTTGCTATTTTATACCGAACAAATGCTCAATCAAGAGCATTTGAGGACTCCTTTCGGAGAAAAAATATTCCATATCGCATTTATGGGGGACTATCATTCTACCAGAGAAAAGAAGTTAAGGATCTAATTTCATATGTTCGACTTATCGTGAATTTAAAAGATGATGAAGCATTCAAAAGAATTATAAATCTTCCAAGTAGAGGAATTGGAGAAACAACAATAGCTAGACTAAGCTTGGCAGCAAATGAACGTAAAACATCTCTTTGGGAAGCTGCACAAAATGCCTCAGAATGGCAAATTAAAATTAATCAACCAACAAAGGAGAAGCTACTAGCTTTTTGTGACTTAATTCTGAGCTTCAGGATATTGACCGATGAAAAAGATGCTTTTGATATTATGGAGCACATAGCTAGATCTAGCGGCCTCGTAAAGTTCCTAAGTGATGACAAAACCCCAGAAGGAGTAAGCAGATATGAAAATGTACAGGAACTTTTAAATGGAATAAAAGATTTTGTAGAAGAACAAAAAGAAATAGAAAATGGCAATGCTAGCATTCATTCATACTTAGAAGATATTGCTCTAATAACAGACTCTGACAAGAAAGACAAAGATGATCGACCTAAAGTAAGCCTGATGACAATTCATCTTGCTAAAGGTTTAGAATTTCCAAATGTCTTTGTTGTTGGAATGGAAGAGAATCTTTTTCCATCCATGATGAGTATTGGATCTAGAAGTGAACTCGAAGAGGAAAGGCGTCTCTTCTATGTAGCTTTAACTCGAGCAAAAAAAAGTGCTTATCTGACATATTCGCACATCCGCTATCGTTGGGGAAAACTTATTGACTGTGAACCCAGCCGATTCCTTGATGAACTTGATGATGAACACTTAGAGATACATATCCCTGAATACAATACAGGGAAAACTATTTCAAAAAAAATAAATCCATTTGACGTACCTTCGAGAGGCTCAAAATTTTATTCCAAATCAAGTAAAAAGCAACCAGAAAAACAAAAAAAACAACCGAATACCGTTCGATTTATTCGACCAGCAAACCTCAAACCATTGGAGGAATCAACATATTCAAACGGTTCAGCAGTAATGTTAAACAATACATTAACAGCCGGAAATAGAGTTCTTCATGAACGTTTTGGCACTGGCACAATAACTGAAATAAACGGGGAACTTATGGATCAAAAAGCTACGATAGCGTTTGATAATGCTGGAGAAAAGAAATTGTTACTGAAGTTTGCCAAATTGCAATTAATTAAATAATGGATACAACTAAAATAGCTGCTCTAACACTTGACTATAATACGGATAGAGAACATCTTATAATGCCTGAATATGGTCGACACGTTCAATCAATGATTGAATATTGTCAAACTCTAACTGACAGAAACCACAGAACTAAAGTTGCAACAAGCATTGTTGATATTATTGGGAATCTAAATCCTCAACTGCGTGATAATCCTGATTACCGTCATAAACTTTGGGATCACCTATTTGTAATGTCAAACTTTTCTTTAGATGTAGATAGCCCTTATCCTATTTTAACAAAAGAAAAACTAAGTGAGAGGCCCGATCAAGTAGCCTACCCTAAAAAGAGTCGAACGCACAGATACTATGGTAATGTTCTTCAAACCATGATTCAGACAATATCAGAGATAGACCCCAGCGAAGAGCGAGATCTCATGGAATTTGATATTGCAAATCAAATGAAACGAGCGTATTTATCCTGGAATAAGGATAATGTAGATGACTCAGTAATATTTTCTGAACTCAGAATTTTATCCGCAGGAAAGCTTGGTGATATTAACATTCCATTAACTGTGGCCAAGGGTGTCAAATCTCAAAATGCACCGCTCAATACAAAATCGAAAAAGAAGAAAAAACCTCAATTCAAACGAAAAGCGAATTTCTCTTCTCGTCCAAAATCATAAAAGCGTGGGTAGTTTTAAAATAAAAGGCGGCAATAAACTCAAAGGAGAAATCCAGCCACAAGGTGCAAAAAATGAAGTGCTACAAATTCTTTGTGCAGTTTTATTGACAGAAGAAAAAATGCGAGTTTCAAATATTCCAGACATCGTAGATGTAAATAAGCTCATAGAGATTTTGGGTGATCTAGGAGTATCTGTTCTTAAAAATAGCCATGGAGACTATACATTTTGCGCTAAAAATATTGATTTAAATTATTTATACTCTGACTCATACAAAGAAAAAGGATCCTCCTTGAGAGGTTCAATAATGCTGGTAGGACCAATGCTTGCGCGATTCGGGCTAGGCTATATTCCAAAACCAGGAGGAGATAAGATTGGACGGAGAAGGTTAGACACACACTTTATTGGTTTCATGAAACTTGGAGCTAAGTTTCAATTTGAAGAGAATTCAAATTTCTACGGAGTAACGGCACCCAAATCCGGATTAAAAGGTGCATATATGCTTTTAGACGAAGCATCAGTAACTGGAACGGCAAACATCATAATGGCTGCAGTACTAACAAAAGGAACCACAACAATATACAACGCGGCTTGCGAACCTTACCTGCAACAACTCTGTAATATGCTCGTAATAATGGGAGCTAATATTCATGGGATTGGGAGTAATCTATTAAATATTACTGGGGTTGATAGCTTAAAAGGAACAGATCATAAATGCTTACCTGATATGATTGAAATAGGAAGCTGGATTGGACTTGCCGCTATGACAGAAAGTGATATAACGATTAAAAACGCTGGTGTACAATATCTTGGAGTGATTCCTGAAGTTTTCAAAAAACTTGGAATTAAATTGGAAATTTCAGGAGACGACATCCACGTTCCAAGTCAAAAAAATTATTCGATAGGATCGTATTTAGACGGATCTATGACTACAATAAGTGATGCCCCATGGCCAGGATTTACACCAGACCTTTTAAGCATCATACTTGTTACCGCAACTCAAGCTAACGGATCTGTTCTAATACACCAAAAAATGTTTGAAAGCCGTCTATTCTTCGTTGATAAACTAATTGATATGGGGGCTCAAATTATTTTGTGTGATCCACATAGAGCCACAGTAATTGGTTTGAATCGAAAATTTCCATTACGCTCTACCACTATGACTTCCCCAGATATAAGAGCTGGAATAGCTCTTTTGATTGCTGCTTTGAGCGCCGAAGGAACCAGTACCATTCATAATATTGAGCAAATTGATCGAGGATATGAAGCTATTGATGTCCGATTACGAAATATAGGCGCCGAAATTGAAAGAATTAATTGAACAAATCTTGAACACGTTCAAAAAAACCTTTATCTGACTTTCCTGGATTCGGTTTAAAGTTTTTTGACTCTCGCAAATCTTCTAATATTGCTTTTTCTTTAATGGTTATTGATTTTGGAGTCCAAACAGAAACATGAACCATCAGATCACCAATTCCATATCCCTCGACACTTGGCAATCCTTTTCCCTTTAATCTCAATGTCTTTCCACTTTGAGTCCCCGCATCAATTTTCATTCGCACCTTTCCGTTAACACTAGGAATTTCAACTGATGAACCAAGAGAGGCATCAGGAAAAGAAATATAAAGCTCAAAGTGTAAATGTTGACCTTCTCTAATTAAAGTTTCATGAATTTCCTCTTCAATCGAAACAATAAGATCTCCTGCAGAGCTTCCGCCTGGTCCGTGGTTACCCTTGCTTGCTACACGCAATTGCATACCATCTTGAACCCCTGGCGGTATTTTCACACTCACCACTTCTTCAACTCGTTCTAAACCGTCTGCTCCAACGCCGGCAGGTCTTTTATCTATCATTTTTCCTGAACCATTACAGCCATTGCAGGCACTTGCCGTGCGCATTTGTCCAAGTATTGTATTTTGAACTCTTGAGATTTGCCCTGAACCTTTACAAACAGTACATGTTTTAAATGTAATACCATCTGCAGGGACAGCTCTTCGAATTTTTATCTTTTTCTCAACTCCTGAGGCGATATCCGATAAATCAAGCTTTACTCTAACTCTTAGATTTGCACCCCGAACAGATCCACCCCGACTACTTCCGCCAAACCCACCAAATCCTCCTCCGCCAAAGACATCACCAAAGTGGCTAAATATATCATCCATATTCATACCACCTTGTCCACCGGAACCTGCACCAAAAGCCTGATGACCGAATTGATCATATTTTTGCTTTTTCTCAGGATTGGATAAAATTTCGTAAGCCTCTGCCGCTTCTTTAAATTTTTCTTCAGCCGCGTTGTCTCCCGGGTTTTTATCTGGATGATACTTAATTGCTAATTTGCGATAAGCCTTTTTGATCTCATCTGAAGATGAAGATTTACTCACGCCCAATACTTCGTAAAAATCTTGTTTTTGTGCCATAATTAGTTTGTGATATCTGCTACTACCACTTTGGCATAACGAATTATTTTTGACCCGAGCATGTAACCTCTCTCAATTTCATCGATTACTTTTCCCTTCTGATCTTCTGATGGTGCGGGAATAGTAGTTATGGCTTCCATAGTTTCAACGTCTAGGGGTTTTCCAACAGGAGATTCCATAGGGTTTAATCCTTCAATTTTCAAAGTACCAATAAGTTTGGCATATATCAAGTCTAAACCTACTCTTTCCTCAGATTCTTTCGGAAAATTTTTCAGAGCCCTATCTAAATCATCCACAACAGGTAAAATAGCTTTTATTACCTTTTCACTAGCCGTAGACATAAGATCAAGTCGCTCCCGCGCATTTCGTTTGCGAAAGTTCTCGAACTCAGCATAAAGTCTTAGATTTTGGTCTTTTAACTCCTTTATTTGTTCTTCAAAATTAAGCTCTGGAATATCAGTATTTTCAACATTTTTTGTTCCACCTTCAATTTTTGAATCTGGTTCAGTATTCCCCTTCTCTGATGTCTTTTTTCCTTTTGCCATGATAAATCAAAATATATATTGCCGAAAAAGCAAACAGTCTGCCAAACATGACCAAATGTCATATTGGCAGACTGCGCATATTTATAAAAATTTTATTTCCTCAAAGAACTCAGAGCATTTTCAAGAGCCACGCCCCTGAGACCTTTAGCAATTATCTTTCCTTTACCATCTATGAGGAAAGTCATAGGAACCGCATTTACACCATAAATCGAAGCACCTTGAGCACGCCATCCTCTAAGATCACTTACATGACTAGACCAAGTCAACCCATCTTGGGCGATAGCCTGAATCCAGCGATCTTTTGATTGGTCAAGACTTACAGAATAAATCTCAAACCCCTTACCCACACTGAATTTTTCATCTTTAAACTTTGCATAGGTTTTTACAACATTTGGATTCTCTCTTCGACATGGACCGCACCATGACGCCCAAAAATCGATCAAGACTAACTTACCCTTTAGATCACTTAATTTCATGATTTCTCCTTGAGGATTTAAAAAAGCCAACTCTGGAGCCTGGTCCCCAATTTTTACATTCGCTACTTGATCAGAACTGAAATTGTTAGGCCTAATAGTTATTTCTTGATAATTTGAGTTCGTAAACATTACGATAATTGCTGCTAATAAAATTATTCTTGTTTTCATTTTAAACAAATTAAACTTTGTATTAATATATTATTGCCCACGACCTATAATTGTTACCGGGCCAGAATATCGCAGTTCTTTATCACATTGCAAAAGCACATAATAAGTTGATGGTGGCAACAGTTGACCATTACTATTAACTCCAGTCCAGGTGTCATCATAATTGTCTTGGTAGTAAACTTGCCCACCCCAACGATTTAAAACACGCAAAGTGCAAGACTCTCCAAAAGACACCTCTGATAAATCCAAAACATCGTTTATTCCATCCATATTGGCAGTTATAACATTTTGGACATTTGAAAGATCCGGTGCAACTAAATCTGGCAGCCAATAAATTAATACAGTATCAATTCCTTGGCAACCATATTCATCTGTAACAATTACGAAAAAAGTTGTTGAATCTTGATATTGCCATGCCTGTGGATCTTTTTGTTTTGAGTTATTAAAATAAACAGGCTTATCAGCAAACCACTCATAAAAAGAACCATATGAAACATCAAGATAAGCTGTATCATTACGAATTATAGAAGTATCGGCGCCAGCATCAACAGCAACTGACCATTTGATGACAGAGATAGTATCGTAAACAGTATCTGGACAGAAAGATGAGGTGACAATCATTCGAACAGTATAATCTCCTGGAAGAGACCAAGAGACCCCTTCAACACTATCTCCTTTTTCTCCAAATTTATTAGAAAGGTTCCCAAACTCCCATTCAAAATCAGCATCTTTAGGGGTACTCCCCTCTGCATAAAAAAGCATATTCTGGGCTTCAAAACATGATGCACCAGTATATTTAATTAGATAATTTGGCTCATCATAGATATCAAAAACCTCATAGACTGTATCAGTACAAACGAGTCCTGGATTAATAATCAACATAACTGAATATTTGCCCGTATCTGAATAAGTGTAGGATGGAGATGGGGAAGAACTTGTATCTAATGTAGTATTCGTATCCCCAAAATCCCATAAATAAGAAATAGCTCCTGAAGTTTGAGCTTGAAAAGACATAGTCTTACCGATACACAATAAACTTGGCTTTTCCAGCTGCGTAAGCATGTCCGAAACAACATTACTAATACAGCTTGTAATATTAAATTGATAATCTCGACGAACTTTTGAGAGAAGAGCTCCATTCTCATACTCAGAAACACAAATACCAACAACAAATTGACCTGTGGTGTTCGCAATACCTGAAATAAAACCAGTAACTGGGTCTATTGTCAAAGCAGGAGAACCAGGAATTGGCATTGAGCTCGTCTGTGGGAGAATAAAGGGAATAGATGAATATGGAGGTGGATCAGCAGAGGCGGGGCTGGGGTTAAAAGAAGATCCACCATTTAAAATTTCGCAAAACTCATAAAAAAGTGAATCTCCATTTGAATCAACTGCTGAAGCATCAATACTTAGGACATCTGATTTACAAAGGACAATTGGAGGTACTGTTGAGAATTGAGGAGTACTATTGCAATTATCCATCGTCGGAATTTGGATTGTGTAGGTATTACCCGTACCCGTGCCAACTATATTTGCAATACTGGCATTTCTACAACATCGTTGATAAGAGATAATGTAACCACCTAAACGAGCCGGAAGGGAGATTGTGTGAATATATTCGGCATATTCGGTACAAATATTTGGAGGTGTAGTTAAACAAGGATTCCCGGTTGCTGAAGGAACCTGAACAGTAGTCCCTTTCGACACTGATGGATTAAAAAGAATATTTCCTTGATCATCAAATATTGTAAAATTAACAGACTGATCAAATCCTGCCACTCCACCAAAACAATCCCTGTAAATTCTAAGCTTAATTTCATAAGAATTATTACCTGAACAGGTATATGTGATTTCTCCACCAACTAAATGAGTACCACTAAGCTTGAGAGGAAAAAATAAGGCTAAAAATATTGCCGGAAAAAGAAATTTATTCAAATTAATCATTTAGGCTACTTTACAACTTTAATCCAGAGCTTGCCTGTGTATTGGCCTCTTAAACCTGAATCTTTAGCGGAATCAGCTTGTTGATAGCTTGGGAATTTTAATAAATAAACATAGAACATATCATTTCTTGAATCCCTAAATACATTAGCTTGAATACCTCGGTTTGAAAGTTTCGTAGCCTGGCGATTAGCATTACTTGATTCACCATAAACTCCCGCAGTAACATAGTAACCCGGAGATCCAGGAGTCACATTATTGGCATAGTTTTCATTACGATATCCTTTGATGACACCATCCCTCTGAACAGAGTTATTTGAATTCAAATCCTCATAAGAATTCATAGAAGATTCTTCTTGTCTTGATCTACTCTGATTTCCTGCTTCTTGAAGTTTCAATCCTTCTTCTTGAAGATTCTTTTTAAAAGATTCTGTTTGTTTTTCAAGTTCCACTTTCTGAGCAGCTCCCAATTCATCTTTGAACTCTTCAAGTCTTTCATTCAATAATTTCTCTGTTTCTTTTGAAGCTTGTCGCTGTTTGTCTTTCAAACGTTTAACTTCCGCTTCAAGCCTAGAATTCTTCTTGTTATCACCAAACCTGTATGACAACATGAATTCGTTTGACATACCTAATGATGAAGCAAAAGCATTCGTACTAAACTCATGAGAATAACCGACAGATAACATAGGAGTCAAATGAACTCCAGCATTCAAAGTAGCAGCATAATTACTTCTGTACATCGCTCCTAAATAACCATATTCTTTCATATTAAGCATTAACCCTGCATCTAATTGAGGAGCAACAAATGAAGCAGCCCGTACCGTAACCATTGGACTGAGAACCATTCTATCCTTTTGGATTTGAACGTCATACTGAGTGGAAGCAACATAATGACGAATTAAATGGTATGCTACGGGGCCAGTATAATTATTTGAATAATTTATTGTCGGGTTCAAAAGTTGAGGAATACTTATACCTATTCTAAAATCACTAACCTGAAGGTTTAATCCTAAATTCATATCCAACGTGCCGTTCTGATTAGTTGGAAAAAGGAATGGATCGCCTTCATTTTTAACACGAACGCTCGCCATATCAAATGAATTATTTAAATAGCCTAGACCTAACCCAAAACTTAAAATAGAATTTTCACTAAGTTGAGCGTGATAGGCATAGTTACCATAAATACCTGAACGAGACACGATGTCAGTCACATCATTAAATGCATAAACCGAATAACCTATTCGTTCTTTGTTTAATGCGCCATTAAAAACTAATGCCGATGTTTCTGGAGCGCCCTCCATACCCTGCCATTGTTGTCTGTGCATTGTTGTCAATGAACTAAATCCATCTGCACCAGATAATGCAGGATTAGTTATTTGAGGAGTAAAAAAGTATGACGCATAAAGTGGTAATTGCTGGGCTTGAATAGATGTCAAACCAAAAACTAATATAGATATGGATAAAATTGCCTTTTTCATAATTGCTTTAGACTTTTGATTGCGGTTTCGGTTATTGCTGATTACGAATTACGGTTATTGCTCCTCTAAAACGAGCATAGTTGTTATTACACAATAAAATATAGTAGTATGTTCCATCTGGAAGGGGGTCACCTCCAATAGTTGTCCCATCCCATCCTGAGATGTATTTCTTTTTTTCATATACTTTAGCCCCCCAGCGATTGAATATCAAAATATCGCAAGAATCAGATTGAACAACTTCTGAAAGATCAAAAACATCATTAAAACCGTCACCATTTGGGGTAATGACATTCATCACATTTTCAAAGTTCGTATCCAGTATTGATGGATCAAATTGAATTATAATCATTGAGTCTATTCCAAAACAACCAAATGAGCTTCGAACCTCGACATAATATTTAGTTGTATCTGATGTAGGTTTTGTCAAAGGAGATGAATTAGTTGGATCACTAAAGTATACTGGCTTGTCGGCATACCAATAGTAATTATCACCTCCACTAGCGCCAAGTTGAACAACTTCTCCTGGCATTACAATTTGATCTAAACCAGCATTCGGAGTGATTACAATTTCTGTAATTTGAAGAGTATCAAAACTTGTACAATTATTTAAACCAGTTGCCTGAACAACATAGACGCCTGAATCTTTAGCATAAAAAGAGCTACCTACATATGAACCCAAAGACCATGTCCATTGATATGAAAGACCTGAACCTGTTACACCGACTAAAACTGAATCACCAGCACACAAACCTAGACTATCACTTGGAGCCACATTCACTGTTGGCAAAGGAATGACATTTACTTGTAGAGGCCCGGTCGTCCAATTACATGCTTTACTATTTAGAACCAAACGATATTGAGCAGATCCTGAAATTAAAGCAGTATCAACAACTAATTCATAATTAGTATCATTTGGTAAAGATTGCCAAGTACCTGAGGAGATTGGATACATCACCTCCCATTGATATGTCCAATCATTTAAAAAAGATTGATCATGAGATCGTAATAAAGTTGAATCGCCTGGGCATATATCTAGTGAGGCAACGGACTGACCTGCCCACATTATGTTTTCAATGTAGGTATCGGGAACTGTATCAACAAATACCTCTACACTGTAACTTGTATCCGGACATCCCCCAGGATTCCAGGAAGTAACTAAAGAATAAATACCCGAAGTTCCCGTAGAAAAATTGGCGCCTACCTCTCCTGCCATAGCAATTGATTGAATAACTCCGAACATGTCAACAGTGTCTTTTACCCATTGATAAGAAACAGTTACTCCAGCTCCAGGTTGAGGACCTCTTAAAGTAATAGTTTCAGTTTCACAAAACTGTAATGAATCAATTTGAGAATCTTTATCCAAAACCGTCAATGTTAGCATACCCGTTGAAATATGAGAAATCGTTGTGACAGGGGTAAATGAGTTAATTGTGGTGTCTGATGTAGAGACATCACAATTACCAGAGCTTCCTGTAACCCCATAATCACCACTTACTGTTACTATTAAAGAATCTGCTGTTGCTCCTGAAATAGGTGTTCCAGATAAATTCCATTGATATCCATCTAAGCCTTCCGTCGCATGAAGAACCACCGTATCTCCTTCACA
>Ga0302114_10000296_pt1 | contig 35762 bp, 21 predicted proteins | sample AG5_Surface_MG_FD_203107 | JGI IMG/M metagenome (GOLD analysis project Ga0302114, IMG submission 203107) | Marine microbial communities from Western Arctic Ocean, Canada - AG5_Surface | ecosystem: Environmental > Aquatic > Marine > Oceanic | place: Canada: Western Arctic Ocean | collected...
ATGACCGTCGACGAGGCCGAAGAAGAAGTGGACATGACCGTCGACGAGGCCGAAGAAGAAGTGGACATGACCGTCGACGAGGCCGAAGAAGAAGTGGACATGACCGTCGACGAGGCCGAAGAAGAAGCGGACATGACCGTCGACGAGATCGAAGAAGACGTGAACACGACCGACGACGACGACTTCTACCTCGCCGTGAACCCGACGCCTCCGCTTGAAGCCGAGCTTGCTGAAGCTGAAGCAAGCTCGGCGCTCGCCAACCTGCGACACTACGACACCTCCGATGCCAGCGACGGTCTGTTGATGCTCGTTGATGCATTGGAAGCGAACCTCTCAAAGAGGCCCCCTGAATTTGACGAGCTGCTGACAGAAACGACATCGTCTACGCCTCTTACACGTGCATTGACGGGATGCCCGATGGCAATTGGGAGCGGGCTTTGTTTGCCCAGCGATACATTAAGAAGGGAGAGATCATCGCAGTTTATATTGGGGAGGTCTGCAGTTCTGAGAATGATGTTGAAGGGGCATACTTGTTCAAGGTCAAAAGATTGAAGAGCGACGCTTCGGACCAGGGAGACGAGTCTGATTCTGAGGAAGATCTCGTCAAGGATCCTGATTATGTACCGGCGCTGCGACGGCGTCCGCGTGACCTCCCCGCAGTCGCTCCGGTTGCGCGTGTGCCGGGGACGCAGCATCAAAAGGACCACGTCACCATCGATGGAGATCCTAAAAAATTCCCCGGAAATCTGGCAGCTTATGCGAATTGCGCAAAGGGAGACGCGGCAAATGCCGAGTTTGGCGACTATATCAAACCGGACGATGATCTGTGTGATGGGATAGACAATGGTCCACTTTCGAAATTCCTTACGAAATATTTTCGGTGCCCGCAAACCGTCAGGCGATTCGCACACCAGGACAATATTGTTTGGCCTGTTTTGGTTGCTCGGCAGGACATTCCCAAAGGCACGGAGATTCGCGTCGAATATGGCGACGAGTACCAAGAACAAATGCTGGAGAGGGGCATCCCATCGACCGCACTCGAAAACTCGGAGTACAAAAATTTGACATGGTCATATCCCCAAGGGCCCTAACCGTGGGCCAACACTGTGAAATACAAACACACCCTGCTGATGTGGTGCTGTGATGATGATGATGATGATGAGGTTCCATCCTGTTTTTAGACGCCTCGAGATGGAAAGTAGCATCCTTGGACTTGTAACAATTCGGTTTTATCCTTGTTTGCATTGTTGCTTTCCGGAATTTTCGTCGGTGATATTATATTTTGACTTGCAACTCACTATTTACCCCGGTGTAGTTTCGTCTAATTGACTTCGTATTCCGCAATAAATTCACACAAAATACGTGAGCAAAATGGGTGTATCTGTTCCATTTGGCTTTGGGCTTTGTTCGAGTTTTGCCCGAACCGCTTTTGTTTTTCTCCATCATCTCACAGCCAGACGATCGCCATCACGAAACGACGTCACTACCCACGGCGCGACACACACGCCAACCGACCGTCCCTCCGAACCCGGAAGGACCTCCCGCGCGACCATCACGCTCGCCGCACTCGCCCGGCGAATCTCCCGCCCGGCCCTCGACGCGCTCTCCACACACGGCGGCGCGCCCTCGTCTCAATCCAAGGGACTCGGAGGACTCAATCGTCACCCAGCCTTTTTCTCCCATCGATCTCTCATGGCTTCGTGGGCGCCCGCGCTCTTCGGCGACGCGCTCGTCGCCGAGGGGGGCACCGAGGTGAACACCGAGGATGCCCTCAAGGACAAGATCGTCGGCGTGTACTTTTCCGCGCACTGGTGCGTCTCCCCCCCGCCCCCTCGTGAGTCGGACGCGCGTGCGCACGGTGTCACCCCCGACCCGGGTCGGCATCGCTCGGCACCCTGCTCAGATCTGATCGGTCCCACCCGCCTCGTCCACCCTACCCATCCCCAGGTGCCCCCCGTGCCGCCAGTTCACCCCGATCTTCGGTGAGATTTACAAGGAGCTCAAGTCCAAAGGTAAGAACTTCGAGGTCGTCTTCGCCTCCTCGGACAAGGACGAGGCCGCGTTCACCGAGTACCACGGCGAACAGCCGTGGCTCGCCATGAAGTTCTCCGAGCGCGATCTCAAAAACAAGCTCAGCGCCAAGTACAAGGTCAGCGGCATCCCTTCCCTCGTCATCCTGGACGAGAAGGGCGACGTCCTCAACAAAGACGGACGCACGGCCGTGATGAAGGACCCGGAGGCTTTCCCGTGGAAGCCACCGACCCTCGCGGAGGCCATCGGCGACGAGTTCGTCCGAGCCGACGGCTCCAAAGTTTCCCTGAGTTCGCTCAAAGCCTCGGGCGCAAACGTCGGGATTTACTTCTCCGCGCACTGGTGCGGCCCGTGCCGCCAGTTCACCCCGAAGCTCATCGAGGCGTACGATAAGATGCTGGGTGACCCGGGGAAGCCGTTCGAGGTGATATTCGTGTCCGGCGACAAGGACGAGGCGGGGTTCAAGGAATACTTTGGATCCATGCCGTGGCTCGCGGTGCCCTTTGAAGATCAATCGCGAAGGGAAGCGCTCAACGAGTACTTTGGGGTCCAAGGCATCCCCCACTTCGCGATGTTGACCGGTGACTTGAAGATGATCAACGGCAACGCGCGCGGGAGCGTCATGGCCGACCCCGAGTGCGCGGATTTCCCGTGGCGGCCCAAACTCGTCACAGACGTCGACGAGGATTGCGAAGGCGTGAACGACACCGCCACCGTCGTTTTGCTGATGGAGGAATGCGGCGAGGACTGGGACGACCTCACCGCCGCACTCACCGCCGTCGCGAAGGACACCAAGGCTGCGGAGGAGGCACGCGGCGAGGACGAGCGGTCCACGCTGTTCATGACGGTCACCGAGACGGGCGGCGGCATCGGCGGGCAGCTTCGTAAGCTCTGCGGCCTCGGTCGAGCGTCGAGCGGGGTTCCCCAGGCGGTCCTCCTGGACCTCGGCGTGGGCGGGTTCGTCAAGCTGGAGTCCGCGGACGTCACCAAAGACACCATCGCGACTTTACTCAGCGAATACAGGGCTGGGAAGCTCGAGTTGCAGTCCCCGAACCCCGCGAAATGAGCGAGCCGGCGGATGATTTGACGTCACTCGTTCACGTTCACTCCGAGACTCTGAGCGGTCTCTCGGGGGGCGCCCCGCGCGGCGGCGCCCCCGCATCGCGTTGATTATTGATTCATCGTAGACTACATGTACGTAAATATATGATACACACCGTGTTGAGCTAATAAGAGTTATAACACTAACGCCAATAAGGGCGCGACGAGGGCGAGTAAGTGGGCGCTGAGGGCGCCGGCTCCGCTCTTCTTCGGTGGGTTGGGTGAGTTCGGCGATTCGGACGCGGTGGGCGCGTGCGAACACCCGTCCGGGTACTTCCACGTCACCTTATCCGTCGTCACCATGTTCACGTTGTTACTTCCCTTGTCCGTGGTCAAACCCAATAGCCCGTCGGCGACGCACGGGACGTACACGTCGGCTTCCTTACCGTCCCCGCCGATGGACACGCTCGCGACTTGCGTCACCTGTACACAAAAAAACACGACGTCAGACACATTGCCCATATGGAAAAATAAAAATAATACGGCAAAATAAAAATCAACTCACCTTTTGAAAGTAGGCGCTCTTCAGCTTCGGGAGCAGCCTGAGTTCCAGCGCTCCCCCGATCTTCACCAGCTCGTCGCATCGCACCGTCACCAGGCCGTCCAGGCTCTCCACGCGAAACTTACCCCCCACCTCCGTCAGCGCCGGGAAGCTGAGCGCTGTCAACGCCGTGTTCGCGCCACCTTGCGAGTATTCGTCCACGTGTATTTTGCCATCCACCTTGTTCAGCTTGGTCAGCGTGACCGAAGTGGCGTCCTTGCTGAGCATCAAGGTCAGGTCGCCGGTGACGTACGTGAGCTCCTCGGCGGCGACGGCGTCGCCGTCGTGCTCGTTGAAGTACATGTTCCCGGACACGTTCTTGAGAGCCGCGAGGTTGGCGTTCCTGACCTGGAGATCGCCGGTGGTGTGCGTCATCGCGCTGAGATCGCACTGTACCGCGCCCGGCGCCTCGCACTTCACGCCGGCGGCGGTGGTGAGCTTCGGGAACGTCGCGGATGCGAGTTGGGTGCTCGTGGAGAGGACCTCGAGTTCGAAGGTCTCTTCGCCGCTCGCAGTGTATCCGCCGGTGCCCGCGAACCCGGTGAGCTCCGGGAAGGACAGCGCCGTGAGGGCGGTGTTAGCCCTTATGTTGATCGACGCCGCGGTGATGAGGTCGGGGGTCGTGAGGGTCGTGACGGTGGTGGTGGACATCCACAGGTATCCAGTCAGGGTCTTGACGCCGGTGAGGTCCAAGGATGTCGCCGTTGTGTCAGCCGGGAGGATGATGTTCACGCCGTCGAGCTTGCCGTTGCCGTCCACCGCGACGCCGCACGGGTTGCCATCGTCCTTGACGAGATCCGACACGCCACACGCCGCGGAGGGCGCGGGACACTTGCAGTCGATGGCGTCGACGGCGATGGGCGCGAACGTGAGGGCGACGAACGCGATGAACGCCACGCCCCTCACGGCGCGTGGAGGCGACGATCGGGCCATGCGCGCGCGTTCTACTGGCGACATTCGTCTGACGAGGATCACGAAGCACGCGTTAAAAAAATCAGAGCCCAGCGATGAACAGTTATAAGTAGACTCGTAAGACCGCCGGGCGACAGCACTCGTGGACCAATAATTACATGTGAGTGATTAAAAGTCGAGAAGGGACGCGCCACCCTTGCCCCCAGCCTTCATCGGCGTCCCGGTGCCCTGCTTCTTCCCCATCCCCATGCCCATCATCCCCGAGGTAAGATCGGAGAGCACGTCGCCGCTCGACGAATTCTTCTTGTGCCCTCGCCCCGGCTGCCCCGGCTTGGGCGGCGGCGAGGGCTGGGACCCGAACGCTGACGTGTTGAACGGGTCCGCGGGAGGTGCGCGCTTGGGGGCGAACTGGGGCGCGGGCGAGCCCATGCCCCCCATACCCCCCATCTGCGGGTTCATCTGGGGATTCATGCCCATGCCCCCCATCTGCTGGTTCATACCCATGCCCCCCATCGTCGTGTTCATGCCTCCCATGTTCCCCATACCGCCGCCCATCATGGACGGACCGGGCGACATACCTCCCCCGATCCCCATACCCATCCCGGCTCCCATCGCGGGACCGGCGGGTGGAGCGTTGTAAAGATCGAACGGGTCCACCGCGGCCGGCTTCGCTTGAACGCTCGAACCAAAGTCACCGAACAAATCGGGCCCCGTCGCGGTCTTCTGCGCGGGTGCCGTCACGGACACGGGTGCCGCCGCGAAGGGATCCGCGGATGCCGACACGGGCGCGGCGCCGAAGAGGTCCGTCGCCGCCGCCGGCTTGGCGCGTTGTTGATGATGAACGTTCGAGCCCGCCCCCGCCGCCGCGCTCGTCATGCCGAAATCGGCAAAGATATCCCCGGAGGTTCCGGACGCGGTGTTGCGCCTGCTGTGCCCCGCGCTGCCCGGCGGCGGCGCGAGGGGCGCCGGGGAGCTCGGGATGGATCCCCGGTTAGGGTTGTTGCTGCTCCCGGGCGTGGACATGATGATCTTCGGGACGAAACCCGATTTGGGCCCGGCGGTGGCCGCGTTGGTATCCTCAAAGTCGTCGTCGTCGTCGAAGCTCGCAAAGTTGGGCTGCGATGCGCCGTGCGTGTGTCCGTGGGTGGACGCGGCGGCGGGTGCGGCGGCGCGCGGTGCGGGCGGCGTGTGGTGCGTGCGGCCCGAGTGGGGAGCCGACCGGGCGTTTTCGTTGAAGCCGGATGAAGAGTTCGAGTTCCAGTCGGATGATCTCGCCGGCGCGGTGGCTCGGGGGATGTTGCCGCCGCGTGCCTGGTCCGATGATATGCCGCCGTACTTGTTCTGGTTGGCGATAGCCTTGTCGCGGACCTCGGCGATGGCGGTGGGATCCTTGAGGAGCTGCGGAGAGGAGGAAGCCGGGGCGGTTGGTCGGGTCAGAGAGATTCTCGAGATGTGGTCGGGGGACCGAAAAACGGGATGCGGGGCCGTGGGGTCGCGGTCGCGGGCGTTCCGCGCGGGTTGGGCGGCGATCTCGCCGTGGAATGTCGCGTGTGCACGTGGTCATGACTGCGGCGCACCTTGACGAGGGTCTGGCACTTCTGGCGGACGTTGATGCCCTGGTCCCTGCCGCTCGGCTCCTTGTACTGGAAATTCTCGAGCCTCTCGATCTCGTAGATGTTCTGCTGGAGTTGACGCGTCACGCTCTCGTCGCCGTGCGCCACGAGAAACTCCATGAGCGTCAAAGCCTTGTACACGTGCCTCCACTCGTCGCCCCTGTGCTCCAGGCGCTGCCACAGCGTCCGCATGATCTCCCCGCAGTCGCTCCGGTTGCGCGTGTGCCGAGCGATATCCTTCATGGCTTGACCGTGGACCCCCCAGTTCTCCTTGCCGGTCGCCTCCAGGACCTTGACCTCGACCTCGGATTTACCGTAGTGGTTGTAGGCCTTCTGCGCCTTCTGCGCGTACTTGAGGATGGAGTCCATGGCGTCCGATCTACTACGGCTAAGGGGAGGAGCCGGTGGGCCCGAAGGCACCGTTCGTATGAGCGACGTCGGCTCTCTCAGATCATCGGTATCTTCGACGCTCGTGTGCTTCGATACCAAGCTGCCAAGCAAGTCGAAAAACACCAAACCACTCTCTGCTTCTTCTGCTCACAACCGATGGCGGAGCGGCCCCTGTCCGGCGAGGCTGGGTGCCGCCGGACCCTCGCACGGCTCCGGGACGCCGCCGACGACCCCGATGAAGTAACCCGGACGCTCCGAACCCTACGGGCCGCCTGCAGGCGCGTCGTCAACCACGACGGGTACGGAGACTCTGGCCTCGAAACGAACGTCGTGGGATGGATGTTGGACGCCGGTGTCCCGGGCGCGGTCGCCGACGCCATGCGCGCCAACGCCGGCGACGAGGACGTCCAGGTGGAGGCGTCAAAGCTCGTGAGCGACCTCGCCCGCGCGATGGCCGAACACGCGGGCGGGCGCATCGACCGCGATACGCGCGATGACGACGCCGAGTCGTCACATCTCGATCCCGACGAAGATCCTCCCCTCGTCTCACCCGACGCCACCGACGACGAATCAGATCCCATCGGAGACGCGTACTTCGACGTCGGGTACGCCACGCGCGTCGCGGAGTGCGCGCGGATGCTGTCGCAAACACTCCCGGTCCATCCCCGCACGACGCGCGTGAAGGGCAAGGGACGCGGTGAGGAGGAAGACGACGGTTCAATCGAGGAGGAGAGCACAGCTGTGATTGAATCCGATTCGACGTCGACGCCGACGCGAACGGAATCGGACGTGGACGCCCTCGTCGCGTCCTTGGGCACGCTCAAGTTCTTCCGTGACGTCGGATCCGACAGCGCGGTGCGCGTGATGCTGCGCGCGGCGACGGTGGAGGAGTTCCGCGGCGCACCCGGGGTATCAATAGTCAAAGAGGGCGAAGTCAACGACGCTGTTAGAATCGTGCTCGGCGGCGAGGTCGGCTGCCACGTGCGCCTGCGGCCCGGCGAGTGCGCGAACGGCGGTGACGTAAGGGACGACGAGGGTCCCTCGTCGTCGGATGGGCCTTTAGTATCTATCGACGGTATCGTGGACGACGTGGAGGCGCGAAAGGTGAGCGAGTATCCGATAGTTAACTCCGAGGTCGGGGTTAACATTGATGACACCGTGGAGCGTTTGTTCGGGCCTCGGCGGGAGTTGGACTTTAACGGCGGCGGCGGCGGCGGACCGGGCGGGATCCTCCGCACGGGCAGGTGGTTCGGCACGCGTGACCCCGTGGTGGTGACCGACGGCGTCGGCGCGTGTACGTCGATGGCTACGTACGTCACCAGAACCGACGACGTGATTCTCCTGGCGATTTCCTCCGAGCTCTGTCGCGAATGTCTGGTGGAGAGCGCGGTGGCCGGTTCGCTGACGAGCTTCTTCGGCGACGCGGGCGGCGACGACGACGAGGGTCAGGCTAGTACGTCTTCGATGGCGCCCCGGGCGGGGTGGGAGTACGGTGAGAGTGTTTGGGACGCCGCGGAGCGCTCGAGGCGTTTAGAAAAGTCGTGTCCGATGCGGGTTTATTTCGTGGAGACCGGGTTGACGGACGCTTTGCTTCATCGCTCGATGGGTTCGCACCCGCTGAGTCCGCGGGTGCAGATCGCGGCGCTTCGCGCGATGCGAACCGTCGCGTTGGAGCCGTGCGGGGAGGCGACGCGGCGTGTGCTCGGGGCGGCGGGGGCGCTGGATAGGGTCGCGGCGGCGGCCACGGCGGCTGAATTTTACGGCGGCGATGACGGCGGCGCCGGCGTCAAGGAGGAGGCGAAACTGTGTTTACAGGCGCTCACGATGGGGTGCGAGCAAAACATGCGGGCGGCGCTGGCGCTGGGATGCGAGCGCATGGTCTGGTAGCGTGACGTGACTAGGATATGTTCGGTGGAATGAATTCATTTACATTCAAGTGTTAGTTCCTCGCGCTACTTTAACTTTGTTTTCAGATGAACCCGGGCGGCGCCACCTTGCGAAGCTTGAGCGCCAGATCCGCCGAGAACGGCAGCAGCCTGCTCGCCCTCTGCGCCAGGAACGAGTGGCACGTCGCCATCATCTCCTTACCCTGCCGACGTGACACCAGACCCGTATACGACGCCCTCGCGACGGTCTCGCCGACGGCGAGCGCCGCCGACGGAAGCAGCGGGTGCGCCGTCAGCGACGTCGCCTTCAACTGCGCGCACAGCTGTTCGATCATCGTCGCAGCCTCCTCGGTACTCCCCGCGCACCACAGCGCCTGTGCCGCGAACGAACGCACCGCGAGCAGCGCCGGCATGTCCGCTCCAGCCTCCGCGACGGTGGACAGAGGCGTCGCGTCTTTTCCCCGACTTCGCCGGGCGCTGTCGAGCAAGTCCCCGTTTCTGGACCCGACTCCGGAGGCGCCCAGACGCCTGTACGCCGGATCGTCCGCTCCGAGGTGCAACGACCTGAACGGCTCCCGTCGCAGCGCCTTCCTCCACAGCGCCACGGCTACGTCTGGCTGACGCGTCGCGGTGAGCGCCGCCATTCGCATCGCCAGGCACCACGGCGCGATTTCCGCGTGCGACGACCTGTCGTGCGTGATGCTCGTCGCCGCCGCGAGCGCATCTTCCCATCGCCCGAGGTGCGCGTCGGCGACGGCGCCGAGGCACCTCGCGAGGTCCCCTAGCCGCGCGTCGCCCCACCCTCTCTCGGTGATGGCCACGCACGCGCCAGCCGCGTGTCGCGCGGTGACCCAATCGCCCTGGCAGCATCGGCCCAACGACAAAAATAAAAGCGCGTGACCAGACCGGGGCGGGGGCGGTGTCTTGGCGAACGTGAGCTTCTGCTTCTTGCCGTCCGCGAGCGCGCTGCGGGCGTCGGTGGACGTGCGGAGCCTCGAGGCGGCGTCGGCGGCGCGAGCAGCCACCGCGCCCTCCGCGTCCGCGTTGTTCGATTTGTTCGCCCCTTCCCTCAACTTGGACTCGAACACGCCTTCGAGGTCCAGCATCTTTTGAGCCTTGTCAAGCAGCTCACCGCGCTGGCGCTCGGGGCATAGCACCGCCACGGCCGCCACGAGCGTCGCGGCGTCCACCGCCGAGGCGCCGGGGCAATCGGAAAACGCGCGCCCGTGCGCGATGACCGAGTGGCACGCCGCTTGCAACCGACCGGACCAGACGCTCGCGAGGCTCAGCTCGACGCACGCGACGAGCGCCAACGACTTCTTCGCGATGTCTCTCGTCGCTTTGGAAACGTTCTTATCCTTCGAGAGCTGTTTCCCGAAGGCCACGACGTCGCCGATGCCAGGAGCCATCGAGTTCATGGCCCTAAAGTCGTCAACCTCCATAGCCCACGCGTTATGTCCCGCCATCACGCTCGTGTCTAAACCCGACGACGGCGCTTGCGACGCCGACGCGATGTTTTCACGCGTGATGTTATCATCACCGTCGGTGGAGAAGAAGTCCATCCCGAGCTTGGCGATGGACCGTGCCACCGCCGGCTCCACCTGCTTGAACCGGCCGGAGAGTTTGCGAATGATGGCGAACGAGTTGCCATCCACGCATCCGTTCAATCCGCACGCGCCGCTCCCGGATTCACGGCCGAACGCCGCGGGGAACATGGAGTGCACCAGGTTAAGCGCGTTCCTATCCGCGCCGGTGTTCGCGTTTCGTAACCGTTGGTCGTCCAGCGGCCACTTCATGCCCAGTATTTGCATGCCGCGGCGAAGGTTACGCAGCGGCGCGAAGTTTCCGTCGTCGGCGGCGGAGTGCAAACCGCAGAAGAGCAGCGGCGGGTGCCCGTCACCGAGCCCCAGGGTCAGCCTGTTGGCCAAGATCGCCCAGGACGCGGATCGCACCTGGAGAATCTTGCGATCGGCGTCGTCGAGCAGCGCGGCTCTGATCGCCTTTAAATTTTTCGCATCCACGCCCGATGCGGACGTTACGCAGCGCTGGTAAAACTTGTTGAGCGGAATACAAGCGTCTGTCCACGCCGACGCCGCGACCCCGGCGCTGGCGACCGAGGCGAGCGCCAACAGCTGCGTGCCCCTGCGCAGGTGCGCGAGCGCCGCGTTCTCGTGGCATCGCACCCTCAGGCCGAACGCGCCCGCCGCAGAGATGGCCTCGTGGGGGTGAACGTCCGAGGACCACCCTCGTTCAATCGTTCCGCTTCTCGACGACGACTGGCTGACCAGCGTGCCCGTGCTCGGTATCCCTAAACTCGCGTCGCTGTCCGTAGCCTCCACCGTGGACGACGAGTGCCGCCGAGCGCCGCCGCCTGATGCCATCGGGCGCAGCTCCACGTTGCCCAGCTGCCTCTGAACGTCGGCGACTCTGTTTCTCTCATCCGATTCCAACGCGGCGACGTCCGCGGAGGACAACGTGGCTAAATGCCTCGCCACCGCCTCGTACAGCGACGCCGTGGACGCCGGATCGTTGAGCCAGTCCTCCGCGCGCGATGCGGACTCGCGCAGGGATAGCACGGCGTCGATGTGCGCGGCGCGGCGGTGTCGCGGCGGCGTGGAGAGGTACACGTTTTTGCGAACGGCGTCGTTGACGAAGCGGATCTGCGCGATTCGTCCGATTCGTCCGCGGCTGCCCTCGCCGCCCCTCGGTCTGCCGTGGTACACGTCGGCGACGGTCTTGGGCTTGCGGAGGGGGAAGTCGAGGCCGTCGCCCGCGAACTCGACGTGCGCCAACTGGGCGTAAACCTCGGCGGACCCGAACGCGTCATCCGTGGAGGCCCAATCGGGTGCGAGGTACCCGCGGGCAATCAGCTCCGCCACCGCGGAGGATGCCCTGGAGACGTACTCGACGCTGTCCAGGCCAGCCTCCACGGTGAGGGCGTCGCTCTCCTTCTCAGGGGGCGCGAATTGGATGCGCGGCTTGCCGTCGACGCTGATCCGCGACGATTCGCCTACGAATATGTCGACGAGCGCGGTGGCCGCCCTCGCGTGCGACTCGGATCGAAGGCGTTGCTCCTCGCGGTCCATCGGTGAACTCGGGTCCTCCTCGCGTTCCACGCGGGCGAGCGCGCGCTGGATGCACTCGCACGCGTGGACGCTGCCGAAGCACTCGCCCAGCGCCGAGAGGACGCCGATCGCGACGGCGGCGTCCTTCGACGTAGAATTTTTTACATTTTCGGAGGCGATCTCCGCGAGGGACATCGACGTGATCTTGCCGGCGGATGGCGTCAGCGAGGGTTTAGTCTCGTCGGTGCGTACCTTGACCTCGCGGACGCCGTGGGTGTTCTGCGTCACGGACACCGCGCCGCTATCGCACAGCAACTCGCACGTCATCGACGCGAACAACGCGTTTCCGCCCGTCTGTCCGTAAATCGCCTGGTGGAGCGACGCGGGTAAGCCGCAAATCTCAGACTGGTTAGTCATGGACGCGCCGCTCTTCACGCTGGACGCTCTGGAGCTACCGTCGCTGTCCGACGCGTGGTTCCCATCGGAGAGGTTCCCACCGTGCGCGGTGTCCACCTCGGATCCCGTCGAGGTACGGCGGTTTCCGTTGGTCTTATCTTTCGGGAGCAGCCGCGAGGCGCAGACGTTTTCCACCAGCACTCGCAAATCCGACTGCGACATCGGCGCCAGGTCAACCGTCGTCGCGTACGTCTGTCCGAGCATCGACTCGAGCTGCCGCCGTGACTGCGTGTCCCAGATCTTGCTCGTGTAGTCGATGGTCATCATTTGCTCCAGCGTGGTCCACGATGAGTCGTGCTTGGAACCCCCCGATTGAGGGTTCACCACCGGCGCGGGCGCGTCTTTTTGCTTTTCGTCAATTTTGGAAAACTGTGAATTCGCGTCCGACGCCGCATCGGTGAGCGACGATAGCCCCCTGCCGGACGGGATGGACTCGAGCCTGTCGAACGTCTTGGTACCGCCCTTGCGACTTGTGCTGCTGACGAGTTTCCGCCCGCCCGCGGGTTTAGAGCCGCGTTCGAGATGCGTCATCATGACCACCAGCGGTATGCTGCATTCCTCCAAGATGGCCCGCACCAGCCCCATGGAGAGCGGGTCCAGCATGTGCGAGTCCTCGACGAAGAGGAGAAAACCGGGAATGGAGGGTTGCGCCGGGGCCGCCTGCGTGGACCGCCCCAGAAGCAGCCGCTGCAGCATCAGCGCGAGCGCCTTGCACGCGCGCTTGACGCCCTCCTCGGAGAGGAGCAGCGACGCGAGTGAAAGTTTCCGCCGGTCAACGCTCGCGGTGAAGCGCTCGTTGTGGTCCCTTCGTTGCACGCCGTTGCGTTGCCGTGTGAACGCCACGGATGCGCTCAAACGCCCGGCGATGACCGGGTACGTTCTGCCGCCGATCGTGGGTTCACCGTCGAACGCGTCGTCTGCATCGGAACGATCGGGGCTTTCCGTCGAGAGAGTCCCGGTGGACTTGATCTCCGAGAGCCGCCCCGCGCCGCCGTTCGACGACGCGCGCTTGGCTGGCGAGTAACCGCCAGACGGGACGTCGAGCGACATGCGTTTGCGCGCGTTGGAGATGGCCACGCCCGCGTCGCCGCCCGCTCGTGGGTGTTGGCGTTCGTGCCTGGCGCCGTCGAGGGTTCCGCCTTCGCCGTCCGAACTTTCGGAATCCGTCTCGTCGAAGACGTGCGGCTGCAGCGGAATGTACGATTCCCCAAATCCATCTGCGAGCAACGCGGCGGTGGCCACCGGGGATAAGTACTCGTACGCGTCGTTCACCGCGGCGCTGGACATGGCGTCGAGGATGTTAACCTCGGCGTTGTGCGTGGTGTTGGTTCGTCCGCCGGAGCCCATCGAGCCGGAGCCCATGGACGTTTCTCGGTGCGCGAAGCTTTCGCCGGTTGTTGCAAACTGTGTAAACTGAGCCCGGAACCCTTCTTCGAGTTGGACCTCGACGTGTCCTTGCTTCCGCCGCTGAAGCTCGGTGTACCCCTCGGGCTCCTCGAGCTCGAGCAGCTCCAGGATGGGCTTGGCGTAACGGCCGTAACGGTCCAGCGTGTCGCCGCACGATTCCAACAGCGCCACCATCGCGTTCTTCCGCGACCGCCAACTCGTCTCCTCGGCGAAACCGAGGAGCTGACGAAAGACGGAGACGAACGGCTTCAGCGGCTGAGCGCCCGCGACGTTGGCGCTGCCCACCGGCTGGCACCCGCGCACTCTCAGCAGCCAGAGCCGTCGCACCTCCGGCGTGTCCAACACCGCGGAAGCCGCCTTGGTCTTGCCGCTGTGCGGCGGTCCCTCCAAAAACAAAAGCCTCGGCGCCATCGCCTCTTGCGCCTCAGCCACCACGCGCTTAGCCGCCATCAGCGTCGTTTCACGCGATATGGCGGGTAGGTTGGGCGGGCGCTTGGCGCGCATGGACCGCGTGGGACGCTCCGCGCGGTAGAGAGAGTCAGCCGCGGCGCATGCGGCGGCGGCGGCTGAAAGCGCCGCCGCCGCCGAGGGCGACGGTTTGGCAGCCTTCTCCGTGGACAAGAGTTCATCCTTTGAGGACTTTTTCGAGTCGGTGTCGGAATCCTTTTTTTTCGATTTGGACTTCCCGCCCTCCTCGTCCTCTTCCTCGATGATCGTGGCGCCGTCGTTCTTGCCCCTCGTCCGTTCCTCGCGCCCGCCGTCGTGTTTGCCGTACATCTCGACGAGGTCGGCGGGCATCAGCACGGTGGGCCCGGGCGCCAACCCGTCGCCGCTTTCTTTACCACGTTCGCTCAGCTCCAGCACGCCCATACCCGACGTCATGCCGCCGAAGACTCCATCCCCGTCGTCCCGATCGGGCGTCTTACCCGCGCCCGACCCGGACGCCTTCGCGAGTATAGAGTCCAACACGCCGGGCGCGAGGTTACGCGCGCGCGCGGTGTCGTCGCCCGACGCGTGCGGAACCGGGTCGAAATCGACCCGTTGCCCCACGCACGCTCGTTGCACCCGCAAATCGCATAGCACCTCCGAGTCGGCGAATTCCGCGAGCCGCTCCGCCCGCGACACCGCGTCGCCAACCACGGACCACTCGCACCTGTCGCTCTGTTCACCCGCGGGCATCGCGACCGTCTTACCCATCGCGACGCCCAAGGACACGGACGAGTGACCGCAGTGCGCCATCGCCGCGCGGGCGGCGAGCGCGAACGCGACAGCCATCGCGGGCGCCTGATGGTTAGTCTCCCTCAGCCGCTCAAACGCCAGCGCCCTATTAGCCCTACCCGCGACGGAGGAGGACTCGCTGCCGAGCGTATCGTGCACGGACGCGGATGAATCCTTGCCTTGGCCGAGCGCGTGGATCGGAAACGTGCAGTGGTAAATCACACCGTCGCCGCCGCCGCCGCTGCCGCCGGTGAGGGCGTCGACGTCCCGTCTGAACAGCACGTCGCTGGTCACCCTGCTCAGCACCGCGCCCGGGAACCGCAGTATGAGGTCCATCACCGCGGAGGTTGACGTGGTGTAGATGTTCGCGTTGATGTCCGTGGTATACCCCGACACGCAGTGCCCTTTGACCGCGGACGACGGCCCGGGGACGTAGAGAACAACCTCCACGGCTTCCATGATTCGCGCCTTGAGCTTGGGCATCTCGACGACGAGCCGGCCGTGGCCACTTCCGGTGGATTGGTTCGTGGACCCCGCGGCGGCGGTGCCTTGGGACGGACGGCCGCTCCCGGAGGCGCCGGCGTCGGAGCCGCTGTCGTTTCCCCCGACGCGTTCCTCGATGATCTTCGCCTGCTGTTCCAAAGCCTGCGACGTCGCCGGCGCAATCTCCAGCACCGCCGCGCGTAACGGCCGTGGTAGAAGACCCGCCATGGACATGAGCGCGAGGACCGGGTCGGGGGCGCGCGGGATGATCGCGTAAAGGTTCGCCTGCGCGAGCACGTGATCCGTCAACGGCGGTACCACCTCGTGCACGTGAAGTCTGTTCAGTCGCACGCCGCCGCGCAGCCGCGGCGGAGCGTCGACGACCACGTTACCCCGGACCAGTCTCCACGCCACCGGCGACATCGTCGCGTCCCCCGTCGTCGCCAGCAGGTTCAGCGTGGCGCACTGCTGGAAAGGTCCGCCGACGCCGGGGCCGCCCGCGGCGGCTCGAGCGGCGGCGGGGCAACCGCGGTGACCCGCCGCGGGGGCGTCGATTGCGAAAACTTCGTCTCGTGACGCGTGAAGTAACAGATCCGTCGCGTCGTCCCACGTCATGCCGCCGTGGTGTCCACCCCCTGGGGACCCACCCGCGATCGGGCTACCACGTCCGCTGTGCGCGGACCCGCCAGAGACCCGGCGTTCCTCGCGGATAGGACTGGCGTTGTTGTGCTGGCCCCGTTCTCGCTGCGCTCGCACCAATAGGTCCCGGCTCGTCTTGACGGCGTACGCGGCGGACCCGCCGACTCGAACGACGCCGACTTTACCAAATCCCACGGTGGCGGTGACTGTTATGCACACGGGCATCTCGTCCGGGTCCTCGTCGGAAGATGAATCGTCGCTCGTGTCTTCGAAGAGTTCGTCGGTTTCTTTCGCTTCGTACGCGGCGACGGCGCCCTCCGTGGATGAAACGGCTGAAACGGCTGATGGAGCCTTGTACTTGACGAGGCCGATCGACGCCTCGGTGCGAACGTCTATGTTGGGTCGCACGTACGACCCGGCCACGCCCATCGCCTCCGCCGAGTCTGTGTCCACCCCGGGTAAACCCGAGTGCGTCGTTGATTCAATCTCCGAATTATTCATCCCGGATCCGCCGCCGCATAGGGAACCCGCGAGCCTCGCGATCCACGATGGGCGTTTGAAGCCGTCGTCGTTTGAACCCGATGACGTGCTCGCGCGTGAGTGCGCTGACTGTCGGATACGCGCCGCGGAAGACGCCAGTAACATGTCGGTGTACCTCGGCAAGTTCACCGGCACGCACTTCTCCCGCTCCTCTTTTTCCTTCTCCGCATCCGTCTTCTCCTTCTTCGCGAAGGGATCGGACGGCGCGTAGGAGTTGATCCGCCGTGGCCGTGGCCTCTCCTGCGCCGCCACCTCATCCGCGGATAACCCACCGAGCTTCAACCGGCCCCGTGACATCTTAGCCTTCTTCTTCTCCTCGCGCGCGTGGCGCTTAGCGCGCTTGAACACGCCGTGCAGGAGCTGCATACTAGTGGGCTTACGCATCACCTCGTTCATCCCCGCCGCTTGGCACTGGCTCAAGAGCTCGGGCGCGTCCACGGAGGTGAGCGCCGCGATGTACGCCTTGCCGTTCACGGGCCCGCCGTACTTGCGAACGTGCCGGCACACGTCGTAACCGTCAACCTCCGGTAACATGATCCCGATGAACATCAAATCAAACTCCATATTCGCGCAAGCCGCCTGTGAACAAAACATCGCATCAGTCTAAGTGCCCATACAAGCATTAAAATAAACTTACCGCCGCCTGGCTCGCGTTCTCCGCGAAGTGAGCCATCACGCCGAAGTGGTCCAGCAGCCTACCCAACGTCATCCGCGACAGCTGTAACGTCTCCACGACGAGCACGCGCAAACCTTGCGAGTACCGCCTTAAACCCGGCCACGCCTGCGCCGGCGTGAGCTGTCCTTCGACTCTGTCCTCGTGGTTAACGGCGCTGAGCTCGGGGGTGCTAAAGCTGAGCTGGCTGACGAGCTGAAACGCGCACTTGCACGCGCGGAGCACCGCGCCGGCCGCGCGGTTCTTAGCGGACGGCCCGGACATTGGAAACACGCACGCCATCCCGTCGTATCCCATGCGGACCACGTCGCCGCCGTTGGCGTGCACCGCCCGCACCGCCTGCGCCAGCAACGTCGACAGCGCTCCAGAGACGATTTGCGCTCGATCGTCGTCCGTCGTGTCCGCGTCGTCGCTGTCCAACGCGCGGTGCATCAGCTCGAGGAACCCGCCGAAGGAAACCACGACGGTCGCGGCGTCGAACTCCACGCCCGCGCTCAGGTGAGCCGCGGCGTGCGCGGTGGCGTCCTGTGAACAAAACACACGTGACGTCAGTCTAATCGCCTATACGAGAATTAAAAAAGAGACGCACCTGCAGCGGAAGATGACGGCCTCCTTGGGCCTTGAGGAACGGCAGGCGCTTCGACGAGCCGATCGTGCCGTCGCTCATGCCCAGCAAACCGAGCTCCGCGAGGCGTATGAGCTCCAGCCGTGGGATGAAAGGCAGGCACAGGCGAGTAGCGGCGCGAACCTCGTCGCCAGCTCCGTAATTTTCCTCCAGCGTAATCTCCAATCCCTTCATCTCCATCGCGTTGGACGTGAGCATCGTGAGGTTACTCTCCTTGAACGACCGGAGCCAGTGTTGGGAGCTACCTCTGAACCGCGTCGATGAGCTCCGCGCGTTCGAGAAGCTGCTCCTGGACCGCTGCACCAAAGAGCCCATCGGCGTACCTTTATCGCTTCGTTTCCTCGCGAGTTTGTTGGCACCCGGTCGGTTGGCGTTCTCCCGTTGCGACCAAGCGTCGCCGTTCTCCGCCGCCGAGCTCAGCACGCTCTCGCGGGTCTCGTCGTCCGTCAGCTGCGTGAACGTCTCGAACAGTGGCTTGACCACGTTGACGAGGAAGCCGTTTTGGTGCCTCGCGAATATGTAATCGAAATTTTTGCGATTCGGAAACGTCGTGAGCGGCAAACCCAGCGCGAGCTCCTTCTCCCCTTGCTGATAAAACTCCTCCATGATGCGCTTACCCCAAGCGTCCGCCATCTCCAGCGGCCGCACGACGTTCCCGAGATCCGCGCACTTCAGGAGCAGCTGCATCACGAGGGTTTTGTCCTCGGGGCTCGAGTTCGCAACCGCGGGCTCGACCCATCCGGCCCATCGTTTATGTCCGTGAAGTTCATCGGACGCCGTCGTATCCATCGGCGTGTTCGTCCCGTTGCTGTTGTCGGACCCGAGGGTGTCGTGCAGCATGGCGTCGCGGCGCCTCTGCGCGTGTTCCTCCTTGGACCGTTGGCACCAATCTTTAAATCTGTCCACGAGGAGCCTGTGTTTGCTCATGTCCGTCGCGAGGATGAGGTTGGTGACGAGCTCTTTGAACCGCGTCAGCTGCGTCTCGTCCAAGTGCGTCGCGATGCCAACCTCCGGGTCGTCCACGAGCTCGAACACCAGCCCGAGGTGAAAGTTCTCGAGCACCGAGTCGGGGTACTTGCGAAACAGCGTGTGCTTGCTGTTCTTGAGGAACGCGTTGTTGAATCGGAAGTGCCCCGCGTCGTGGCCGAGGGCGCCGATGTACAGCGCCAGGATCTCCACGTCGTCGAAGACATCGGGGAAGCCCATGCGCAGGCAGTGCGTCGCCGCGAGCACATCCTGCACGGGGCCAGGGACGGGAGATGAGGGTAGGGTTCGTCAGGTAACATTCTCTTGGAAAGTGCTGAGCGGCTCTGGAAAATAATCTTGGGCGAGGAGGCGGGGGGGTAGTTGGCCGGTGCGATGTCATCGGGACGCACCGCGGCGTGCAGCGCGCAGTGGTACGGGTTCTCCACCGAGTACAGCAGCTCCATCCGACCCAAGAACGCCTGGAACCGTTCGTCGGGTACCCCGAACCGGGCGGTCACCCCGGTGGACTCGAAGATTTCCCACGCAACCTCCCTCAGCCCGCAACCGCCCCCTTCCGCGGCTGCGAGGACGTCGAACTCCCACGTGCTTGGGGGCGGACCCGCCAAGCCACCGGCCGGCGGGTCATCCACCGGGGTCGACATGTCCGCCGAACCCCCTAAACCTAAACCGCGTCGCCCCTACCGCCAGCGGCGCGCGTGTTCTGCAGGGTCGCGCCCGATTCGCGTATGACAAAGCAAAAACACGTGGTCTGGTGGTTCGGCCACGTGCGAGCAAGCGAGAACGGAAGTCGATGAATTTTCAGTGTGCGTTTTGACTACTAAAGTTGGTCTACTACTGCTCGCTCTGCGCGCTCATCGCCTTCCTCGCCGCCCGTCCGCGGTGCACAGCCTGGATCTTAACCGCCGCGCTCTCCATCTCCGCATTTTCACGTCTCAGCGCCTCCGCCTCTTTCCGCGCGGCTCGAGCGCGATGGACGGATTGAATTTTAATCGCCGCCGCATCCAACTCGGCGGCTTCCTCCGCCGCCTTCTTCGACTTGCGCCGTCGCACGAGGTGCCCCCTGGTCGCCGCCTGGATCTTGACGATGTGAACCTCGTCCTCCTCCGTGTACGTCTCGGCGACCGGGGCGCCGGACTCGGGGTACCCGCCCAAGGTTGACATCCCGGTGAGAGAATTGCGCCGGGCGCGGGGCGTCATTCGAACAACCGTGGCGTGGTCATCCTGGACGAACGATCCGCGCGGGCTCTCAGCGCCCGGGGAGTCCGGCGACGCGTCACCGGTCGGTGCGTCACCGCCTTCGAGCTCGATGCGCTTGAAGGAATCGCGGCGCATGAGCCCGCCGCCGCGGCGGGACGCTCGGCGGCTCGGTTGCCTCGCGAGCCCGGGGCCGGCTCCGCCCAATCCGGATGGGCCCCCTTCCGCAGCCTTGCGCTCCACGTGCGCGCGCGCGGACGCCTGGAGCGTCGCCACCTTCTCCTTGGAGTCCGAGTCCATCGTCGCGACGTCGATGTCCTCGACGGGATGGTCCTCGACGGGTGTATCGACGGCGGTCTTGACGGGCGCCGGTGACGTCAACGGAGCGGCTTCGGCGGTAATCGAGTCGGTAATAGTCGCCGGCTCGGGTTGAACTTCTTCGGGTTGAACCGCGCCGGTTCGCGCGAGGTGCACGCGCGCGGTCGCCTGCAGCTTCCGCGTGAAGAACTGCGGCGCGAGTGGGTTCACGTCGATGTCTTTCGCCTCGGCGATGGCGGCAGTGACGGCGTCGGCGCGTTGGAGGTGGAGCTTGGCGCTCGCCTGCATCTTCGCGACGGCTGCCTTCTCCGCCTCGGACATCGACCCGATGCGCGCGGGTTCCTCACCCTTCAACAGCAGGTCCCGGGCGCTCATCTGCATCTTAGCCACCGCCGCCTTCTCCTCCGGGGTGAGACCCGCGACGTCGAGGGTGTCCTCCTCCTCGGGGGTGAGGGGGCGGGGAAGCGGAGCCGGCGGTGGGACACTTTTCCTCATCCACGCGTCGGGACTCTCGCCTCTCTTGATGCATTCGACGCTTCGTCTCGCCGCGCGGCCTCGCGCGGCAGCCTGGATCTTCAAGATCATCGCCTGCTCGCCCTCGTCGAACCCGGCGAGGTCCGGCATGGACTCGCGCGCGTCGACGGAACCCTTCGCTCCCTCAGCCGGTGAGTCGCTCGATGAAGATTTCCCCGTCGCGGCTCTGCGTCGCTCCATTCGCCCGCGTTGAATCGCCTGGATCCTCGCCGCGGCCCTGTCCATCTCCGCCGCGTCCCTCTCGCGCGCCGCCAGGTCCGAGCGCTCGAATCCCGCGTCGCGTTCGGCGGCGTCCTTTGTCGCGAGCACCTTCAGGATGGCGGCGCCGGCGGCGCCAGCGTTCCGCTCGCGCTCCAAACGCTCCGAATCCACCCGAGGTTCATCAGACGTCTCCGTCTCTGCCAGGCGAAGCTCGGCGATGAGCTCGCGCCTGTGTTCCCTGCCCGCGAACGTTTCGTTCTGCGTCGCCCTGCCGCGGAGCAAGGACTGGAGGAGAACGACGGCGCGGTGCATTTTACTCGCGCTCTCCGACTCCATCGGCGGGTTCAGCGCAGGCGTCTCCGGTCGCTCGGGTCCCTTCTTGGATTTGACAGGCTTGGGCGTCGACGCAGCCGCGGTTCCGCCCGGTGTCACCGCGCCGGGCGTCGCGGGCTCCATCGGGCTGCCCATCGCCTCGCCCGCCGCGCGCGCCGCCTCGCGTTTCTCGCGCTGTATTTGCTCGTACATCTCGTCCATCACGGCGTCTGTTTTTCTCTCCTCGCGGCCGCCCCCCTTGGACGCCTCCCACACGCGCGGGCGTGCGTTCTCCCCCGTCTCCGTCTCGAACAGCTGAGTCCGAGCCACGTCAGCGTCCCACTCGTACACATCGCGCGGGATGGACTCGAGGAACGCACCGGCGTCGTCCAAGGAGGCGTGGTTAATGCCGTCGGGCAGGTACCCACTCGTGTCGATCACGGGATGCTTCACGAGCCCGTCGCGAGGGTTCGGTGCGTACTTTCTGGATCCGTAGTCGGCGTACTCGTCGACGATGGACCCTTTGTTCTCGTCGCCGTCGTCGTGCGACGCGACGCGGTCTTTACCGAGCTTGCGCAAGGCTTTAACGCGCTTCGCCTGAATCGACGCAAACTTTTTGTGCTTCTCCGAGAGCATCCCGTCGCGCATGCGCCGCAGCCTCGCCTCCGCGACACGACTCGCCTTCTCCTCCCTCGCGTCGATCGCCCTGCGCAGGATATCGAGCCGCTCTTCTTGTAACCGCGCGATCTCCGCCTCGCGCTCCGCCCACTCCGCCTCCTCCCACTCTTCCATCAGTCGCTTTCGCAGAGGCAGCTGGGAAACGTCGGAGAGGGGCGGCAGCGACGCTTCAAACGCGCGCTTCGCCCGCATCTTCTCGATGTGCTCAGCCTCGGCGAGCCCCGCGGGTAACCCGTTCGCGAACGTCAGGTGGCGGATGGACAGGAGCTCGGGCGCGCCGCCGTCGGTGGCGTTCCTCTCCGTGAGAGCCCTCTGTTTATCGGTCATTGAATCGGGGAGGACGAAGTCGGGCTCGTAAGGAACCGTCTGCGCCTCGGACTCGCGGTACAGCGATTGCGTCCCGACCGTCTTACTCCTCGGCGCGTGAAGGTCCTCACGCCGTTGACGCTCGGCGTCCTCGATGGCGGCGGCGGCGGCCAGGCGAGAGCGGTGCAGGGCGTCGGCGGCGGGGGCATCCGCTGGGACGTGCCCTCGCGGCGCGTTGGGCGGCGCCGGTTGGAGCCCTCCTGGTGGGTTGGCGGGGTGTGGGTTGACCGGGCGCCTGAAGTACCTGTGCATGTGCCGCGGGACGTCGATGCCGACGTCTCGCGTGGCGCCCCCTCGCGTGGACGTCGACGGATGCGGTGCGATCGTGTCCGCCGCGCCCACGCGTGTTCCTCCTCCCATGGACGAGGACGAGGTATCGTTTCCGAAGCGTGCGGTGGAGGCGATCGTGGAGCTCACGTCGACGCCGGTGTGAAGCCCGGGATCGAAATCGCGGCTGACGTGCGCGCCGGGCTCTAGGGTCGCGTTCGCCTTGCGCGCCCTGTTGAAGAGAAGGGAGGCGGGGGGGGGGGGCGAGGTCAGCGCGCCGCTACGTTTTTCCCTCGGCCAATTCCTAATCGGGGCGAACGGCGGAGAGAGGGGGAAATGCTGAACGGGGCGGGGTTCTCTCCGCGCGGCGGGGCCGTGCACTCACCTCATCGTGTGGTTCGGGAACGACTTCACCTCCGAGTACATGTTATCGAAGTGCTGCACCTTCTCCACCGCCGGGTTCCCGTGCACGTTCCGATGGTGGTCTCTGCTCCCGGACACCGTGTAGACCGGGTCTGCGTGTGTACGTTTGGAGGGTTGGATGATTGTCAGCGAGATGCTCGGGGTTCAGCGGGGTTCGAGGCGGGGTTTGGGGATGATCGCGGGACGTCGAGGACGTGAACGTACCGTACAGGGCATCGTACGGGCGCCCGGGGGCCGGCTGCCGCACGCTCGTCATCCCCCCTTCTCTACCTACTAGTGGACGCGAGGAGGAGGGCTCGGGTGCTAAATACTCGGTGCTAAATATGGGAAGTGATAACTGAAGCGCGCCACGCGCCAATCAGAATGACAAACGTGACAAAATCGCCACGTGTTCGCTCACACTTCGCGCCGCGGCACGAAGCACACGGCGGCCATACGATGCTCTGACTTTTGTTCTCCGCGGTCGAGTACCTCGGAAGGAAGGGATACGATTGTTTGACGGGCAGCAAGACGGCGGACAACTTCGTCGGCTGCTGGATGGACCACGACCCGAGGTTGATGGGGGCCCCGCACCCGGAGAAGGCAATGGCGATGGGGGGCGCGTGCGCGGGGGGCGCCGCGATGGCCGCCGCCGGATGCGGCGCGCAGAAATCGAAGGTTCCGTTCGTGGGTAAGACGGTGGGGACGGGTCACAGCGAGGCGACCGTGAGCGTCCGGAGGAAGGACGTCACCAAGTACTGATATTAGCCACGCATAGATCCACAACGCGGTAGTCCTGTTGGTGGAGGGGAGACGCACGCACGCGACGAAGACGTGACGGCGGTCCCGAGCAAACGCACCTCTCGCGAGGAACGCGTCCGGATCGACCCGATGCACACGGCACGTGCCCGTCTCACCCTCACGTCAACAGACGCCGTATTAGTATACACCACTGCTGCTGCTGTAAGATTGATAAACTCTAAACTGAAGTTGCTAAAACACAAAGTCACGCCCACTGCTTCGGAGCCGCCTTCTTCTTCGTAGCCTTGAGACCGACCGCCCTCGCCGCGTTGGACCAAAGCTTGTAGCTCACCGACTTGTTACTCTTCTTCTTCTCACCAGGGGAAGGGGAAGTATCCTCCGTCTCCGGCTTTGACTGAGGCACGAACGCGCCGATGGGAGCCCCGCCGGTGACGGAAAGGCGATGAAGCCGCTGCTGCTGCTGCGGCGGCGAGGGGGTGCAGTGCCCACGCGCGAGCGCCGTGAGCGGCGACATGACATCATTCATCCCCGCCGGCGAAAACGCGGGCGCCGCGGGGGACAGCGGCACGTTAACCTCGGGCGGGAGCACTCCGGGCGAGTGCATCGGCGGCGGGGTCGCCGGCGGCGAAGGGGAAGACGGCCGCTCGAAGCTCGCGGCTCTCGCGTTGGCGACTGCCCTCTCAGCCCTGGCCGCCGCCAGCTTAGCCGCGGCCGCCTGCCTGATCGCGACGTCGTTGTTCGAGCCCGTCGTGGCTGTCGTCGTCTGCACGGGCGCGGGCGCGAACGGGTTGGTTCCGTGCATGCTCTCGAAGGGATTGCGTGTGAGCGTTTGGGCCGGCGAGCGGCGATTGACGGCTTGGCGAAGGTCCTCCGCCGCCTTGGCCGTCCGTTCGAACGGCGACGACGCGGTGGTGGACACGTCCGTTGACCTCACCGATATGGCGTCGTCGTCGTCCACGGCGTCGCTCTGGATGAACGCGCTGGCGTCGATATCCTCGGAGAGGAAGGACGCCTCGGACGTATCCGCGTGGGAGAAGGATACGTTCGCGGGCGACGGCGGATGCGCCGATAGGTTCTGGCCGCTCACGCTGCCGATGCTGCCGTGGCTCGGCGTCGGGGACCCGCGCGCGGTGCCGACGTAGCTGGACCGTCGCTTGAGGATCCCGGCGCTGCCGTGGCTGGGCGCCGTGGACGGTCGCGGGTTATACCCCCGGCGCGAGTTGTAACCCCCCGACGAGCCCAAAGTTCGATCGCCCGAGTTGGGCGTGTGCCACCCGCCGCCCGTTCGCCTCGCGCCGCCGCCACTGACGTTCCCGCCGCCCGACGACTTGACGTGCGCACGGGGCGTGGTGCGAACCGAGTTGGAGTTCGACCTGGCTGACTCGCTCTCCGATCGATGGACGCGCTCCGCCCTGGCGTCGGCGTCCTTCGCCCGCCTCGCCGCTTCGTTCGCTTTTCGCTCGGCGGACTCCGCCGTTTGAAACGCCGCTCGCGCGTTCGATCGTTCCTTGTCGAGCTCCCGCTTGAGTCGCGCGATCTCCTCATCCGCGGCGGATAGGCCATCCTCGAGCTTGGCCACCGCGGTGCGCGCGGTGGCCATCTCCGACGTTTCCGCGTTTTTAGCGGCTCGGCCCAATTCGACGCTGGCGACTCGGGTCGCAAAGTTTAGCGTAGACACCGTCTCCGACGCGCTCCCTTCCGTCGGTGAGACGTGCATGAAGATCAACGCCTTACCACTGCGCCCGAGCGCACCTTGGAGTAAGGACGTGAGCTTACTGTTGCGATAGGGCACGTGCGGCGACCTGGTCTGCAGCGAGGACACCACGTCTCCGAGCGCGCTCAGCGATTTGTTGATGTGCTGCGCCTCCTTCAGGCGCTCCCCCGTGGCTTCCGACCGCGACAACCGCTCGCTGCCCGCCAGGTCCACGAGGTACAAGACGCCGCGGGTGATCGTGCCGGTGTCCTTGGTCACGCCCTCCACGTGCACGATGACGATGCTGTGCGACCGGGAGGAGCGTTCGTTCATAGCCGTCGCGCCCGTCGCTCGGTTCACCTCGCCTTCGAACATCACCTCGGCGACGTCGCGCCTCGACGTGACGGTTCGTGTCACCGCCGTCGGGACGTTGAACCCAGCCTTCTTCGTGGGCAAAATCTCCACCTTGTGACCTCCGATCGCCGCCAGCAAATCCCTGCACTGCTCGTTGTAAATCTCGAGAACCGACACCGACACCGCGTAGGAGTGCGTGCCTTTGCGCTCCTTGACCAGGTCGAAGAGGTCGTCCAGGGCGCGGTAGTTGATACCGCGGTCCACGCCCGACGATTCGGCTCCACTCGGCCCGGACATGGTGTACGTCTTGCCACTGCCCGTCTGCCCGTACGCCATGAAACACACGTTGTACCCGTCGCAGACGCACCGAATCAACGCGCTGCACTCCTCGTATATTCCACCTTGCGTCGAGTTTGAATCGAAAACGCGGTCAAAGCTGAACGCCTTACGGTCGGGGTTTCCTCGCTTATCGTGCGTGCACACCGCGATGCCCTGCGACGCGGCGTTACCCCCTTCGGAGCCCTCGCCGGAGACCTCCACGACGTCGTTCTCTGCGCCATCCGCGGAAGGCAGGTGCGGCCGGACCCTGCAGAACACGCGAATGGACCCCTTCAAATCCTGAATCGCGTTGTGAAGGTGCCTGTTCTCGGCGAACGCCTTGTCGTAAAGCGCCGCGCGCGACGAGAGCTCCTCGACGGACTCGACGAGCTGGAACTCTTTAGCGGCGAAGGACCGTTTCTCGAGCTCGAATTCCCTCCGCGTCGCGTCCAGCGCCGTTCTCAGTTCAGCCGCGTCGCTCGCCAGCCGCGCTCCGGCTTCAACCCCTCTGGCCTTCTCACGAGCCAAAGCGTCCTTCAGGTTGGAAATCTCGCGCTCGTACGCGGCGGCGGCGGCCGTCTCCGCGTTCGCCTCGGCACCCTCCATCGCGCGCTCGTGCTTCAAGACGAGCTCGTTCAGCTCCGTTCTCACGCGCTCGCACTCCTCTGACTTGCGCTCGAGCGTACCCTCCGCGAGCCTTCGTTCCTGGATGGCAGCCTGGAGCTTAACCGTAGCCTCCCGTGCCGCGTTCTCCGCGTTCACGAAGGCATCCGCGGAGACCCCACCGGCGGCGAGCGAGTCGGACTCCTCCGCGCGTTTCTCCGCCGCGAGTCTCCGCGCCGTCTCCGTCGCGAGCCTTCGCTCGAGATCGACGACGCGCTCCGAGCTCGTACCTGCGTCAGCCGCGGTGTTGGCGTTGGCCCGGCGGAGCGCGGTGAGGTCCTCCTCGTGCGCAGTGCATCGCGCCTTGAGCTCCTCCGCGCGTTGCGTCAGCCGTCCCTCGCGTTTGTACGCCTCCGACAGCGTCTCCCGCGCGCGGACGAGCTCGGATTCCTTCGTCAGAAGCCGGCGTTCGTACTCCTGCGTGATCTTAGCGAGGACGCTCTCGAGGACGTTGGGTCCGCCCGGGGCAGATGGAGCGCGCGGCGCGGAATATGAACCGGCGCGCTCCGTCACCGATCCACGCGTCCGGGTCGTGGCGGCGGATGCCGCGACGAACGGATTGCCGCCGCTCGAGCTTCTTTGCATCCCATCTTCGGCTCCCCCGCGCGTGGAAAACCCGGGAAAACCGCCGGTATCGTTCGAAGGTGGCACCCGTTCGTTGTCCTTGGACGCCTCTTGCAGCAGGTTCATGCCGTACTGGAACAAGGACGCGCCGGTCTGGCTGGGCTCACTCGCGGCGGCGTCGGTTTTGACTAGATTGGAAGTCGCGGCGGCGACTGGGGGCTTGCGTCCGGTGGCGGTACCGTCGCGCGGTGACGGTATGTCTCCGCCGCGCTTGAGCTTCTCGACGTTGCCGAGGGACGCGAGCGGGGGCCTGGCGGCGGCGGCGTGCGGCGCGGGGGGCTCGCCGAAGGGGTTCCCGGATGACGCAAAGGTCTTCGCCGTTGTCGCTGCGAATGGGTTTCCGGAATTTTTGTTCTGATTCAGGGATGCGTCCGTGCGCCACTTGAGCGCGGTGAGGCACCGAAGCACCTTGGACGGATCTCCGCGCAGCCCCCCGAGGTCGTCGAGTCCGAACATGTCGTCGTCGTCGAGTCCGAACGTTTTCGCGCCGCGCACGAACGCCGCGTGGTTGTGCGTGCGCAGGTACCGGTCGGGGTCCGGTTTGTTCGCCAAGCTCGGGTCGTCCGCGCGCATGGCATCGATTGGTTTCGTGGGCGAGAGTGCGTTGAGAAGGCGACAGAGCACGACGCCGTCCCACAGGCCCTCGCAGAACGCCTGTGTGTCGTGAATGGGAGATATACGTATGGGTCAGGGACGGTTCGTGGGGAACGGGGACGAGTCTGGGACGCGTCGCGAACACGACGGCATCACGGGAAATATCGTTGGGGGGTCCGAGAGAGCGCGTGACCACTCGCCTTGTCTCCGCCGGTGTCCAGGCGGTGACCGGTCGTCGCCGTGATCCAGGTGTTGAGCATCCCGCGACGTGCGACGGCCTGGTCCCCGCCCGACATGGACATGGGCGCAGAGGCCGCGACGGGCGTAGCCGTCGTCGCCATCTCGTCGCGCGTTGTGGGGACGCTTCTTCCGAGAAGAACGGGACGGTTTTTCTAAGCTGGTTTTCTAACGGCTTCAAATTTTGTACTAGCGCGCGGCGCGTGTGATCATATATTTCTTGAGTTATAACCCATCGTTTTTATCACTGAAATACTCGCAAATTCCGATGTCTGATTGGTTGAAAAAATTTGCCCTGAAAACACGATCAAACACGAGCCCGTTTATTGCTCTGATCGCCTCGCCATTCTTGATATCGCATCAACAACTCACTTATATAAAATGGCCGCCATGACCTCCACCTTCCTCGGCTCCGCCGTCGCCGCCAAGGCCCCCGTTAAGGTTGCCGCCAAGAAGGCTGTCGCCCCCGTCGCCTCCCTCGACGGCCTCAAGAAGGTGCGAATCAATGCGGGAAATCTGAAAAAACCTATCCGCGGTGCTGACGAGGTTGCCGCGGTGACGTAATCGGCCGCCTCGAGACGCGCGATCGCGACGGAGCGTTCGGAGCGCGATCGATTCGAATGCGCCGATCCGCCCCCGATCTCCTTCCGCGTCGCTTCGATCGTCCGGTCGATCGCATCGCGCGCCTCGTCGCGCCCACGGCCGGGCGCCCCGATCGAGATTGGACTCGAGATTTCCGCCCAGCGTCACCGCTGCAGAGTTTATTCCGAGCTGACGTCCGTACCCCCGCCTCTCCGTTCTACAGGCCGCCGTCGTCGGTGTCTCCACCATCCTCCTCGCCTCCCCCGCCTTCGCCGCCACCATCAAGCTCGGCGGTGACAACGGCGAGCTCGGCTTCTTCGTGAGTACCCCGACCCGCTTCCGTCACCGATGATCCCGGGTTTCAGTCCGGGAACCCGTTGCCACGTCATGGATCCAATCCAACGATCCCGTCCAAAAACCAACAACCAAAAATTGATTGAGACCGCCTCCTGACCTCCCCCCTCCTCCTCTCTCCCCTCTGCAGCCCAACAAGATCACCGTCGCCAAGGGCGAGACCGTCGAGTTCGTCAACAACAAGGCGTTCCCCCACAACGTCGTCTTCGACGAGGACAACGTCCCCTCCGGCGTCAACGCCGACGCCATCTCCCACGAGGACTACCTCAACGGCCCCGGCGAGAAGGTGACCAACAAGTTCGACACCCCCGGCACCTACGGCTACTACTGCGAGCCCCACCAGGGCGCCGGCATGCAGGGCACCATCATCGTCCAGTAAATGTCGGATATGATCGTGCCTGCGAACGGAGTGCACTCGGAATGGAGGGTCTAGTAGGCCTTCCACTATATATGGAGACCTCCGCCGGAAGCTTTTTTAGCGCTTGAGCGGTTCAACCTTTTGTAATCACTCAAACGCGGAACTATACGTTAAATACGACTCTCATAACACCTATCTCACCTGCGCGAACGTGAGCCTGCCGGAAAACGGGTCCACCTCCCTCGCGCGCATCGTCACGCTATCCCCAAGTCGAACCCGCTTCCCGACTTTGCACTTCCACTCCACGCCGGTTTCGTCGAACGATACCAAGCACACCCTCGCCTCCTTCTTCAGCCACTTGACAACCGTCCCGACGTGGTCAATGTCCGGACCGCCGCGGCGGTACCACTCGATCATCCAGAACTGGTCGGACTCCCTGCACGCGGTTCGTAGGTCGCGGTTACGATCGCCGTTTGCGTCCAAGATCCGAGTCATCTCATCGGCGTCGATCGGTAAAGTATCGCCGCGGAGGAAAGCCTTGACCTGATAGTGCGCCAACAAGTCGGTGTATCGACGGATCGGTGACGAGAACTGGACGTACGCGTCGAGACCTAACCCCGCGTGTTTACGCGGGGTCACGCCTTGGTTCGCGGCGCGCATGGTGTACCGTTTGAGCACCTCCGTGCACAGCCCCGGGGGCGCTTCTTGCCAAACTTTTGGCGTAAACTCTTTGGGCTCGTTCTGGCCGCGATAAGGCAAAGGGACGTTGTTCTCCGTTCCGAACCGAGCGATGAGCTCGCCGCATAAGATCATAGCCTCGCTGACCAGGTTGGAGACGTCGTTTTGGTCCCCGCGGGTCACGCGGACGTCCAGTCTGGCCGCCTCTAGTTTGCGAACCGCCGCGGCGCTCCGTTCCCCGTGGTTGCCGTACGAGTTAACTTCTTCGTCGTCATCCACGAAGCCCTCGCCGTCGTCGACGTCGTGCACCCGGACGTTGCACTCCGGCGTGCGCACGTTCACCGCGCCGCGTTGCAAACGCAGGGCTCCGCGGCGCCGCGCAGCCTCCATGAGCAGCGTAAGGCCCTCGTGTTTGCTCGGTTCCTCCGCCAGCATTCGACCCGCGTCCTCCTCGGAAACCGCGTGTTTGACCACCACGGTACTGGTACCCACCCAGTACTCCTCCGCCACTCCGTGCTCGTCGATGACCGCGGTGACCGACACCGCGCACCGCGGCGACCCGGGGTTTAATGACATCAAATCGGTCGCGACGGGGAGGGGGAACATGGGCAGGACCCCCCGCGGCGCATATCCGCTCGCAGCTCTGGTCTCCGCCTCCGTCGCCATAGGCGTTCCGAGATCCACCCAACGCGTCGCGTCCGCGATGTGCACCCACACGCGTATCTTACCGTCCGGAAGTGCCTCCGCGGACACCGCGTCGTCCACCTCGAGTGTACCCTCGCCGTCGATCGCGTAGCACGTCAGCCGAGTCAGGTCCTTACGCCTGCCTTCGTCTACGTCAGCGGGGGGGGCGGCCGCCGCGTCGGCCGCCTGCGCCAGGGCATCGCGCGGGAACACGCGCGGGATTTCGTACCGCGCGAACGCGAGCTCTTCGTATCCCCGCCAGCGTCCCATCGCCACCAAACAATCGATCGCGGACCGCTCGCCGATCTTCAGCCCGCATCGACCCAACAGATCCTCGGCGGCGGCTTTCTGAGCCGAGGTTCTCATCCCGTCGCCCAGAGCGTACGCCTCGAGCGCCTCGACCCTCAACTGCGTGACGGTACCGTCGAGGAAGTGGTCGTGCGGCGGTTTGGATTCCGGGGAAGCGTTTATGGCGTCGCGGACGCGGTCCCACGCGGCGTCACGCTCCGAGTCCGCCGCGGCTTGCTCGGCGAAATCCCGCGCGAAGGATTCGTTTTCGCGTTGCGTTCTCGGCGCGAATCGACCTTTACCGCCGCGCCTGAACCGCGCCATGTCCCCGCTCGCCAACACGTGCGCCGCGTAGCACCTCACCAGCGACACGCTCACGTTGGCATCGTCCGCGGCGGTCTGGGACGATTCGTGCAGCGTCGGTTCGTCGTTTTGGTCGAAGACGCACGTGGACAGCTGCGTGATGTCCAGCGGCGCCAAGCCGTCGTCGCGGCCGTTCGGGACTGCGAGCGCGAGCGCGCGACGCCACGCGCGCGCCGCGAGTCCGGTTCCCGCGATGCCCTCGTTCTCGTCCGCGATGAGACGCGTGGCGTACGCGTGGCACGCGGCGACGCGCGCGTTGTCCGTCGTTGGCACGGCGATGGGTCCGTGAACGGATGATCCGGGTGGCGCGGCGAAGTCGACGGATTTGAGCTCGACGGCGTCGACGGCGCCGTCGTGCGTGAGCACGGGGATCTTGCGCCTGTACGCGGGCGCGGTGACCACCGCGAGGGTTGGGACGTCGCGCTTGACGTACCCGACGACGGAGCCCTCGCGTGTGTCGTCGCGGCCGAAGTAGTCGCGCGGGGCGGTGGCGAGTCGGCGGTGATGGCTCGATGATTGATGCGCTCGGTGGTGCCTGAGCGGACGCGTCGACGAGATGCGCGCGCGCGATGATAGCGAGGTGGACGCGGCGAGCGGCGGCGCGCTGGACATCGCCCGCGCCGCCGTCCACGTCGACGAAGACGCCGGCGCGGCGGGCGTCACCGCCACCAACGTCGTCGCGGTGTTCGGTTGCGCCATCATCGCGACGAGGAGCGCCGGGCGATGGGGATGCGCGCGAAGGCTCAGGAGACGTGCCACCGCGCTCGCACGCTGCATGTACGCGTGGACGACTGTGTGAGGACACGCACTACGCGCTCGTCTGCATCCGGCGAACCTTCGCTATCCGCTACTTCGTTGTGGTACCCGCTCGTGAGGATGACCTAAGACATGGAGAACTTTATCCTCGGATCTGCTTGCAATACTCGGACCAGCCGAGCACAACGAGCCGCACTGACCCCGCCGGTTCGGATCGAGGGCGCGGACTTTCGACCCGGCATGGCGACGCCCATCGCGATGACGTCCACGTCGTCGTCCTTCGCGCTCGGCGCATCCCCGTCGCGTCCCCGTCGCGTCGCGCCGTCGCCCTCGCCCGTCCGACCCCGCCATCGCCGCTGGACGACGACGACGATGATGACGTCGGCGTCCGCTCCGGGGGGAGTAAAGGCCAACTTAAAGGCCGAGCCGCCGACCCCGCCCATCCCAGCCGCCGCCGATCGCCTCGAAACCCTCCTCGCGGAGCCGTACGCCACCCTCGGCGACGCCGTCCGCGCCCCGAACGACCGACGAGCGGCCATCGTCGCGTGCGTCTCGGAGATGGAAAAACGAAATCCAACGCCCGCGCCCGCGAGGAGCGCGACGCAGACGGGCGACTGGACCTTACGATACACCACGAGCGCCGGCACGATGGGCAGCATCGCCGCGTGGGAGACGGTCGCGGGCGCGGTGACCGACGTGGCGCAGCGAGTGGACGCGGTGAGCGACGGCGACGTGGTGAACGTCAGGAACGAAGTTTCCGTGTCGCTCAGATCCCGAGCGGATGCCGTAGGGTTACCTCTGCCCCCGCTCGCGCTCCTCGGCGTCGACGACGACGACGTCCTGACGCTGAGGATCACGCAGAGGTTCGAGTCGAGGACGCAGAGCCGCGGGCGGCTGTCCACGAAACTGCTGACGAGCGACGTGGAGTTGCGGAGCCGGAGGAAGAAGGGGGGCGGGAATGAGAAAGGGGGATCTTCGGAGAGGACGATTGGGTCGTTCCGGCAGCCCGGGACGGGTGGTTTATCGCCCAAGACGCAGCTGGTGACGTACCTGGACGATAGGTGGAGAGTCATCAGGGACGACGGCTCCGTGTCGGTGTACAGGCGGCGATAGAAGTCCTGAAGTGGGCACCTTTTTTGTTTATCACGTTCTTCGTAATTACTTTTACAGCCAAACGGCGTTCCGGATATGGAGTTTTTGGCTATTTGGTTATTTGTCTCACTCTGGATAACTATTTGCATGTACACGTACAAGATATAAGGCATCTGGATCTCGCATCTCTCGGTCAACGTTTCTTGCTCATCACCCAAATTGTCCCCAAGCGACGGCGGTAGAACGGTAGAACGCGCTCCGGGTGCCGCGCGCAGACCGTTCGGGCGCATACCGCCCGGCTCTGTCGGCTCGGATACTCGACGCCGGCGGCTCGCGAGCTTCGAGCGACGGCCGTGCCGCGCGAGTGGCAGCGCGGAAACGAAACTCTGAACGCGTAACGCTACTTTTGAGAGAGTTTTGGGGGGGGACACCATGAGCGACCTCTCGGAGGAGGAGGACCTCGGCTACCGCGGGCGCGCGGAGACCCCCGAGGACTCCGTCGAGGGCGACAGCGCCAGGAAGAAGCGGAAGGACAAGAAACGGCGGAAACGGACGCCCGCGGAGAAGGAGGCGAGGCGCATGCGGAAGGAAGAAGCCGCGGCACGGGACGGGGGCCCGGGGAGCTCGCCCAGCGGGAGCGTCCCGAGCGACGACAGCGCCATGAGAGAGCCAGGGCTGTTCGGCTCCAGAAAGTCCAACAAGGTCGCCCCCGTGCCCGAGAAGGGCAAGAAGGGCAAGAAAGGACACAAAGCCGCCGCGATGGACTCGCCGGGCAAGGCGTCCAAAGAACCCGGCGGGCTGATCATGGGCGCGAACGTCAAAAAATGCCCTTCGTGCCAGTTCCCGATCATCATAGGAGCCAGGTTCTGCGCCGGGTGCGGAACCCGCAACGAAGACCAGAGCGCCGTGGAACACCTGCTAAAGAACATCAACGATGAAGCCAGCATCAAGGCTATGCTCAAGGCGGCAAAGACAAACGGCCTAGCGGCTCCCGATTTTCGAGAAGGCGTGGTGGTCACGAGCGCGCCGCCGCCGCCGATGATGGTGGGCGACGATCCAGTCGTGGTGCACGTGTGGGACCCGAAATGGTCGCGGTGCGGCCGCCTGTGTCACCCGTGCGGCTGGGACTGCGACAAGGACATGTGGCCGGAGCCCAAGGACCCTGTACTGATCGGCGAACGGATGGCGCCGTTTCGGGAACGATTTCTGTATTATCTCTGCGACAGACATCAGGTGCTGGTGTGCGTGTTTCACGACCAGGACGACGACTTCAGCACCGTGGAGAGGCAGTTCAGCATCGTGTGCACCGTGATGCAGTGCTGGTGGTGCACGCTGATGATGGTGAGCGGGCTGGAGGAGGCTCAAGACGCGACGGAGACGGCGCACGTCTCGACCGTTCCCGACTTTGTGATAGTCGCCGTGGTCACCGACATCTTCACCACCGTCTTCGAGGCGTTCTCAAAGTTTGAGTACAGGAACATCGAGGTTGGGCGGATCATCACCGTCCCGCTCTTCCTCGCGCACTTGTTAATGGCGGCGATCATGACGTCGGAGAATGCGCATCGGACGGAGAGGCTGGCGGCGACGGGCTGGATGTTTATAGTGGCGCTGCTGTTCGAGTGGCTCGTGATTCAGCCGGTGTACGTGGCGACGCGGGTGTGGCTGTACGGAATCGGGTGCAGGTGCAGGGGGATACCACTCGGGCTCGGACCAAAGTCGCCGTTCTGAGTGTCGGGAAGGATATATACGCGCTCATCTCGTCTCGTCATTAACGCCTCTAGCTAGCTAGATTTAATAAGTAATTAGCGACTGCGGTCATCGAGGCGGTCGCCTGGCTCGCACTTTCCTACGTCCACCCGGTGTACCCCCGCCGCCCATCGCCATCCCACCGCCCGCGACCGCCGGCGGTGCACCTCCGAACGAAAACGACGGCGGCGGAACGGCGCCACCCGAGCTCAGCGTCACGACGCCCGGAGCCGGAGCCGCGGGAGCGCCAAATGAAAACGGAGCCGCCGCCGCCGCCGCTACGGGAGCCGCCGCCGCTCCGAATGTGAACGTCGTCGCGGGTGTAGACGCGGGCGCCGCGATCGAGCCCCCCGCAGCTACGGGAGCAGCGGGCGCCGCAGCTCCGAAACTAAACGAGGGAGCCGCGCCCGAAGAACCCGCCGCGGGTGCCGCAGTCACCGAGGGAACCGCGGGCGCGCCAAAGGAAAAGGCGGGCGCCGACGAGGGTGCCGACGGGGGTGCCGACGGGGGTGCCAACACAGCTGTGGCCGCGGGCGCGCCGAACGGGAACGCGGGGGTGGACCCCGGCGCCGCGGCGGATGCGGGCGCGGGTGTACCCGCCGCCGAGGCTCCAAACGTGAAAGCCGGCGTCGACGTCGTACTCGCCGCCGCCGCCGATGAACCCGCCGCGGGCGCGCCGAACGTAAACGCCGGCGCGGCGTCCTTCTCCTCCTTCTCCTCCTTCTTCTTCTCCTCCCCGTCGCCACCGTCCGCCTTGTCACCAACCGCGGGGGCACC
>Ga0302114_10000303_pt1 | contig 35538 bp, 32 predicted proteins | sample AG5_Surface_MG_FD_203107 | JGI IMG/M metagenome (GOLD analysis project Ga0302114, IMG submission 203107) | Marine microbial communities from Western Arctic Ocean, Canada - AG5_Surface | ecosystem: Environmental > Aquatic > Marine > Oceanic | place: Canada: Western Arctic Ocean | collected...
ACGTGTTTGGTTCGTCGGCATCGGCGCAGACGCCGGCCGACAAGTTGGGTGCCGCGATTACCAAGCTAGACGCAATTTTGCTTTCGCACACCGAAGTGTCGCAAATGCAGCAATCGATGGCCGCGGCGCACCGCGAGCGGGCGGCTGCCGAGCTGGCGGCGTCTAACCGACCGGCGGCAATCCGGGCGGCGCGAAAGGCCGCGGCGTGCGACCAGCAAGTGGCGCACATCGAGGAGATTATCGCGTCTACCACCATGCAGCAGCACGCGCTCCAGCTGAGCGCTATCCACGCGTCCTCCATCGCCGGGGTCGCCGACGCGTCCGCCGCACTCCGGTCGGCCCCCGACGCCGACGCCGTTGCCGAGCAGCTTGACGTCGCCGCCGACATGCTGGCGGCCGTTGAAGAAACACAGGGCGTGTATTCGTCCATGGTGGCGACCGCCGGCGGGGCTGCAGCGCTGGACGACGACGATCTGCTGGCGGCCATCACCGCCGCGCCCCCCCCCGAGGCACCAGCCGCCGTTCTACCCGTGATGCCGTCCCCCCCTGTCGCGGCGCCGGTTGCTGTGCCGGCGGCCGTTGCCCCGCTGGGCGCGCTAGTCGAGTTTGCGTAGCTACGCGCGGTTAAATGCGGCTTTGTACGTTTCCCACAAGCCCCACTCGGTCAGTTTGTCTCGCGCCGCGCTCTTGGCGGCTGCCCGCGCGGCGGAGGTCATTGTGGTAGGCGATGACCACCCGACAACGACCCCGCCGTCGGTGGTTTCCACCTTTGTGGCGGACAACATGCGGGCAAACCGGTACGGGCAGTGCGCCACGCCTTTGCCGCCGCCAAGCATGTCGGCGATGGCTGCAATGCCGACGTCCGAAAACACGTTGGGGCGGGCATCGTCCATCACCGGGGTGATGCCCGCGGTGCCGTCGTACACGTAGGTGATCCGCTTGGTTTGGCCGGCCGGCTCAGTGGCGAGGTCGTCCTCGGTGCTGTGCAGCAACATGGTGGCGTACACGCGGCGGGCAACGTCGGCGGTCACCTCGATCTGCCAGCCTTCTGTGTCGGCCGACGTGGGCTCGGGGCCTGTCACTTTCGACACCAGCAGCGTCGCGTAGACCCTGGGCGGCTTCCCCCCCCCCGGCCGAAACTTGGCGTTTGCGCTGCAGTGGACGGCCCGCCGCTGCGTTGCCTGAATCAGGGCCTGGCGCCAGTACGCGTTGATGGTGTTGGCGTGCAGATCCTTGGCGCTGTGCCGCGTTTTGAGCTCAATAACAAACACGCGGGTGATGTTGTGTCGTCTTGTTACTAGCACCATGTCCGGGATCAGCTGCAACGCGCCGATCTGGTGGTCGCCGACGGTCACCTTGTGCAGCAGGCCCGGGCAGCCGCCCGGCGGCGGGAACCAGCACTCGCTGTTGCCGGCGGTGCCTTCCGTGAGCTTGTACGTCGCCAGCGTGGGGGTCGCACCGCCCGACGACCTTGACGCGACGGCGATCGCCGCGGACGCCAGCGCCGACGCGTGCAGATACACCGCCCGGTGCTGCGAGTACTGCTGGTAGATGGACTTCATGTACACGCCGTGCCGGGAGGCCGCGTAGTCGGCCCCCCCCGTGCGGGTCCCAACCATGTACAGCGCTACCGCGCCCGCGACGGTGCCAAAGTGCGACCCGAGGACGGCGGCTTCGGCCGCGGTGTCAAACGTGCGCAGCATGTGAATGTACGTGTTTTTGGGGTCGCCGGGCGCCGTGGCGGCGTTGTCGCTAAACGGCTGGCTCCACGTGCGCGTCACGGACGTCGACACGTGGTTTGTTTCGTGGGGAAACAGCGGGTCGGTGCCAGGCTGATCCAAATCCAAAACCGCGCCTGGCGGCGCCCGGACGGCTGCCGTTGAGATGTACCCGCCCTCCTTCTGGGTGAGCTTGTTGTTGCGAGCCGCCCACGCAAACGGGTACGGGCCGATCGCAACAAGGTCGACGTTGATGTTTGCCCGCCAGTTTGTGGCGCCGTCGTCGTCATCGTCGTCGCCGTCGTCGTTGTTGTTGTCGCCGTTGTCGCCGTCGTCGCCGTCGCCGTCGTTGTCGTCGTCGCCCGGGATGTCGCGGCTGCTGACCGGGCCGGGCGGCGGCATCTGCTTTGCGGGCGGGTAGTCGCGAATGGGCTGCCACGGCTCCATGAGCTGAACCCGGTCGTACGCCACGATATGCTGCGCCAGTCGCGACGCGTCGTCCGGATCCGCGGTGTCGGCGTCTTTGTTGCTGCCCGTGGCTCCTGGCGCGCCACTCGCCGCCTCGTAGCTGCTGCCCACCTTGAGGATTAGTCCGGCGTCGACCGCCAATTTTAGCCAGGTCAGGCTGCCCCCGGGCACCGCGATGGCAATTGCCCCCCATTTGACCGCTGCGCCGCCGGCGCTCTTGACGACGCGAAGGTGTTCGGTGGCGGTGCGCGCCCATTCGGCGCTTTCGTCGTTTGCCCAGGTGAGCTCCGGGAGGGCCGCCCACACCCCCCCGCGCACCGCGTACATGTTTGGGTCGCCGGCGTATATTGGCTTTTGGCCGCGCGGGGGCATAATGCACTAAATGGACCCGGCCGTCGTGCACTCTGTTGTTTTGCCCGCCGGGATTTTTGCCCTTATATGTACACGGGCCCTACGGACAGCACTGCTGCGGTGGATGCCACCCGCAACCAGCTGGTGACATCATGGCACGCCGACGTGCTGCTGACCGGGGCCGGGATACTGCTGGGGTTTCTAATGATATCAATGCGGCGGGGCGGCACAGCGCGCTAATACTCGTCGCAGCGGCCGCCGGCGTCGGCACGCCGGTTACGATTTGTGCTGCCGCCGTCGCCGCCGCGCTGCTGGTTGCCGCCTCCTCGCCACGTGCCATGGCGGCGGCCGCCGTTGCGCCGGTTGCCGCCGCCGCCGTCGTCGCCGCTGCGATTGTGGCCACTGGCGCCGCCGAGACTGCCGCCGCCGCCGCGGGGGCCGTGGCCGCCTCGGGCGCTTCGCTTGTGATATTGCCGGCGGCCACAAGCGTGACTGTTGCCGGTGCTGCCGCCGTCGCCCTGGCCGCCTCGTCCATTGCCGCCGCAACCGACAACGTTGACCACCACGTCAGCGCGGCGATCTGGGCCACAGGGGTGGTGGTGTCCCCCGCTGCTGCCGCCGTGACGTCCTTTGTCCGCCGCCGCAACCGAGTGTAGCCGCGCGTGGAGCTGCTGGTTCAGCGCGGCCGACACGGCCACCGTGTTTTCCGCGTATATTGTCATCGGCGACCCAAACAGCGGCGGCGACGGCATAAGCGGGCTCAGCGTTGTTGGCGCCGGGCCGGGGGCGCCAAGGTGCGCCCACATCGCATCGAGGTGCCGGTGCAGCACACCACACCCACCGCACGCCCAGTGGGGCCCGGACACCAGCACCGCTTCAACAAACCCCGCGAACGGCGCCGCGGGCCGGTAGCACACGTTGGTCGCGCCGGTGCTGTCCAGAAGCGCGGGCACGGCGCCAGCGGGGACCACTGCCAGCCGGCAGCCACCGTACCGGACCGAGACCGCGGTGGTTGCCGCTGTTGTCGACAGCACCAGCGGCTTGTTGGCAGCAACCGCGTAGACGCCGCCGTCGACCCGCACCAGCGCGTGATCCGCGCTCACAAACACGACAACGCGCGAGGACTTGGCCACCATCATGACGCCCGACACAACCACCGCGGCCCCGGTGGCGATCCGAAACCGCCGCGTCGACTTTGGCAGCGCGGCGTGCGCAAACGCCTCGCCGGCCAGCCATTCCAGCAGCGCCAAGTCGATGTCTGGCGGGCACCACCGCCGCCCAAGCACAATACCAACAGCCGCGGTGCGTGCAGCCGGTGGCAGCGCCGTATAAGCGGAGCGGTCGTCGCGTGCAGCATTCGGGCTCAGAGACATGTCGGCGCCGTGCGGCAAAAAAGCGGCCCCCCGGCCGCGGATCGCAAATTACAAATCGACGTTCAAGGCCGCGTACCCGCTGGTCGACGGCGCCACCACCGACGCACCGCAGTGCAGCGGGTCGACCGACTTTTGCTTCTTGTGCGAGTACAGCGAGGGGGTGGCGGGCGACGCCGACGTTGTTGGCGAGCTCAAAACGCTGGCCAAGGCGCTGGCCTCTGAAGGCAAAGAGGTGCCGGTAATTGTGGCAGCGCTGCAAGACGCCTACAACGAGACGGCGCGGGACCTGGTCGAGTGGTCCGCGCCGAACGGCACCGTGGTGGTGCGGCCGGAGTGGACGGTGGCGTCCATCAACCGCCACATTTTGTTCAGCACCGAGCTCAACGTGTTTGGCAACGCGGTTGACCAGATTCTGCACAGCGTCATATACACTCTGAACAACACGCTGGTGGACAACTCGACCGGGATGATTGTCGAGGAACACCGGAGGGCCCTAATGGACACCATTAAGACCCGGGCAATGTGGGGCAGCCGCGCCAAAACATCCCGGTGACGGGTGCGCGATGGGCCGCCCGAATTGGTGCAGCGTCCACAGGGGCCGGCCATGCCCAGACCCAATAGTCAAGGGGTGCGGCACGTACTGCCGGGCGACGGGCGTCGAGCTGTGGGGGCCGCTGCTTGTCACGACCGACTGGTCGGCCCACGCCGGCAACGAGGCCCGGGGCAGGCTGAGCGCGGCCGCCGCAAGCCGCCGCCGGACCAAATCCATCGCGGCGCGGCGCAGCGACGCGATATCGGCCGGGGCGTTTCGCCGGGCGGTCGCCGAGCTCTACGGCCGCGACAGCGCCACGCGCCGCACCGCCGTCCAGCGCAGCAGGGTCAAGCTTGCGCGCAAAGCCGTGCCGCCGGGCGACCGCACGCTTATATCGATCATGCGCGCGCACCGGCTGAACCCGGCCGCAATGTCGCCGGGGATCGGCAGCGAAGCGGCCATCAACAGCATCGCGCGTGCGTTGTCCACGCTGGCGGCCGCCAAGGCCGCGCCGAAGCAGACGTACGCCGCGCTGCGCGCGTTCCCGCGGCTGTTTGCCGCCACCGTTATGGACGGCATGGCCACCGGGGTCGGCCGCAGCCTGCCGGCGCTTCGGGCGGCTGCGGCGTACCGTATCGCGCCCGACCAGTTCAAAGGAATGGGCATCAACTGCCGCGCCATGTGCGCTATTGCAAAATCGCTCAAGGTAGCCGCGCCGCTGCATGGTTGGGGGGAACAGCTGCTGGCGGCAGAGGCGCGGGGCTGGGTATTGCTGGAATGAAATTAAAACAGCCCGTATTACGCACACTACGCGCTAGGCCGCGCCGCCAGCAAAGACTTGGCCGCTAACGCGGCCCGCGCATTCCAGGGGTGGGCTCGCGCAGCGAAACATTGTCCATCCTCGCCGCCAACGACGACGCCTGCACAATCATCGCCGCCTCGGCGGCTTCGTGAAGTCCGTAGACAGCCCCATCGATGACGAGATCTGTGCCAACGGCAATAACCGTGGCCTTGTCCACGGTGCACAAGATCACCAGTTCGGTCAGCCGAGTCGACCCCTTGAGCGGAACTCGGGAAGCGGTACCGTCTCGAAACGTGACTTGCGTGCCCTTCTGTGTGACGTTTCCGATCGTGACCATCTGCTTCTTGCCGTCGGGCCCAGTGTAGACCCGGGTGCGGCGGCCCGGGTTGTACCTTGCCAGAAAGCTGTCGGCGAGACTGGTCCCGGATCGCACAAGTTCGGGCGTGGCATCCTGCGGCCGTAGCGGCCTGAGCTTGGATGCCTCAACTCGGGCGTGTTGGCCGTCAAAGTCAACGACCACCATTTGAATGTGCTTGCCGTCCTTTTCCTTGGGCTCCGATTCTTTGACAAACACGCAGTGCTTTCCGCTGAACTTTGGATTGGCGATGCCTGCCGCCACAAACGTCTTGTCCGAACCAGCCCCGAGCTCGGTAAAGTACGCCACGCACTCAATCGACGACCGCACGACGCGGTAGTGCGCCCCGTTGATGCTTAGCGCGTCCGGGTTCTGCTTGTAGACCAACATTTTAAGCGGCATCAGCCACTCGCCCACTGCCGCCGCTTCACTGGGCAGCCCCATCGCGGTGGCGCGGTCGTTGCCACGAATTGCAGCCATCCAAGTTGCCGCATTGGTGGCAAGTGTGCCTGGCTGTCCAAGAATGCCATTCAGCTCCTTGCGAAGCCAGAGTGGTGGCTGAAAGCCTGCGGTGATCTCGGCACACTGAGTAGCGTTAAACAGCATGTGCGGGTTCAAGCCGTAGACCGGGTCTTCAAGCTCGATGTCGACGACGCCCACGGACCCGGGCGGCGCAAGGGCAAGATACAAGAGCTCTACTGATGATGCCGGCATTGCGAAGTGAATTTGTGACACGTGCGTTTATTTTGTTATAATATATGCACCAAAATGCGTTTAATAAGAGACTTAAATTAAACGCGCGTGCCACAACTTTACTGCACGACCTACAATGTCTAGCATGCAAAGCACGGTAAATGACGGCAACTCCCCGTTGCACACCGCCGTTCTGGTTGGGAACGAGCGACATGTTGCCAGGTTGCTCGGCCACGGCGCTGATGCTAACATCCGGAACGATTGCGAAAACACCCCGCTGCACTGCGCGGTTTTCGGCAACACTCCTCTGCGGGAAAGCATCATTCGCTTGCTGATGACGTACCGCGCCGACGCCTTTATTTCGAACGGCACCTGTACGCCAATTGAGATGCTGGTTGCACGCGGCGCCGCCGGCGCCGAGCTGTCGTCGTGGATGGCCGCACAGCCGCCGCCGGCAGAGCGCCCGCGGCCGCTGATGAGACGTGACGCGGCCCCGGCCCCGGCAAACTCCAGCAACGCCGCCGACAGCGACTTTACCGAGCCGGAGGACGGCCAGTAGACCGCGATCACGCCGTTGCAGCGCAGCTTTCTTTTTCTTCGTCGTGCGCGCAATACAGCACAATAATCAACCGCACCGCGCGTAGCACCCCAGAATCCCAAACGCGACCAAGGTCGCGGCGCCAATTCCGATTGCGCCGTCCGGGCCGTCAAGAGCATGGCTTTTAGGCGGCGGCGGCCCTGGGGCCCACGTTGGCCTGCGCTTCATAGGCAGCATGTTGCCGGTGCCGGTCGTGGTGGTGCTGGTGATTGCCTGCGTGTTTAACACCACAACCCCCGCAATGTAGACGTTTTGCGGCGCCTTAATGGATTTCAACGCGTGCGTCCAGTTGACCGTCGCCCAGGCACCATCTTGCAGCACCTCGTGCGATGTGATGGTGGGGTGTCCCGACGTGATGTTATGTGTTCCGGTTACGAAAAGCGCGCCGTTCAGCGCAGCGGAAACAGACAGGCACCGGCCCGTGGGCAGCGGGGTGCCGGTGGCCACCGTCATGGTGGCCAGATCAAACAGCGTCACTGTGTCATCGCAAAGGCCGTCGGAGGTTTGCCCGCCTACAATATAGATTACCCGGTCAATTTCCGCTGCCGAGAGGCCCTGCGCGGCGATGCCAAGCCTCTGCGGGTTGGTGCTGGCGGCGCTCGTGACAACCTGCCACCCAAACGGGTAGGCGGCGTCCGGCAAGAAGTGAATGGTGTCGGAAACGCCGCTGGACCCGAGCCCGCCAAAGTGGTACAAGCAGCCGTCGGACGCGGCAACAAGCGCGCCGTCCTGCACTGGCCTAAAGCTGCCCGGCGTTGCAGTCTTCCACTCGGGGGCGCCGCTGGTGTCAAGGTACTGCGTCGTGGCAATCATGGCGCTGCCGTCGAAGCCGCCGACCACCGTCAGTGTGCCGCGAAACACGACGGCTGACGCCCGGGACACCGGGTACGTCAGCTGTGGTATGGCCTCCATGCTGCCCCACCAAGACGTGTTCCATTCCAATTTTGTGTCCGTGCTTAAAATGTCGGGGTTAGACGCCAGGGCGCAGCGGATGGGCTCAAAAACGTCTTTGGCAACGTTTTCCCCGCCGACCGCGCACAGCCACGATTCGTGGTACACCAACGAGTGGTACTGCCGAGCACCGTCGGCGACGTGTTCGGACACGATTGCCTCGTCGGTGTCGAGCGTTACCGCCCAATTGGCAGCCGACACGTACAGCCGCCCGTACGGCGGCACCGTTGTCGTTGTTGTTGTGCGCGTCGTCGATGTGTGCGTTGTCGATGTGATTGACCACTCTGGCCGCAACGTGGCGGCAAAATACCTAAGGTCGAACGCGGACCCGTCTTCCATTGCCAGCGGGTGCTGGTGCGCAATAGTCTTGTCCGGGTGTAATATCTCGACCGAGCTGAGAACGTTTTCATTGGAATCAACCCCGCCAATGATCCACAGCGCCCCGGCATCGTCGTCGTGTAGTATTGCCGCGACGTCGCACCGCGCCGTCTGGAGCGTAATATTAGTCCACGTGGCCCCGTTGTTGAATGACACCGCGCCGCCGTTGCTGCAAGTGCAGGTGCTGCGTATTAGCCCCACGCAGCCCCCGACCACATACAGCGTGTCGTTGACTGCAGCCGCGGCGTGCCCGTACACACCGGCTGTGGCGTACGGCGGCAGGCTGTTATCGGAAAGAACAGTCCCGGGCGCGTTCGCGTCGGTTTGGTACACGCGGCCGGCTGCCATCGAGTCATCGTCAGTGGATAAATCGTACCCCCCAACAACGTACACGTAGTCGTCCGTTGCCGCCATAGCGGCACCCGCCACGTTCCACGTGCTGCTGGCGACAGACGTCCAATTCGCGGTCAAATCGGAGCTAGACATCGTATTGCCGCCGTAATGCCCAGCATCGTGCTGGCCGCCTACAACCACGACGTTTTCTCCGGCAACAGCTGCCGACAGCCTTGACAAAAGCTGGGTTGGGGGCTGGGTTACAGGCACTGCATTCCCGTGACGATCCTCGCATTGAACCGGCTGGCCGTCGTGCCCTCCGATAGCGCACTGTGTTTCCATGTACTTAGCAGCAACAGTGGACAGCGACACCATGGCGTGTTTGTACCGGCTCCACATAGCGGCACTTCCTATTTGCTTCAAATAGTACTCGTATGGGCGGTAGTTTAGTTCGTATAATACATTCGATATGCTGCCATCCGACGTATGTGTTCCGCCTGAAACGAGCACACGTTCCACAATCAGCGCATGCCACGTGTTTGTTGATGATGTTGTCGATTTCGTGCTGCTTGTGGTCGTGGTTGTTGATGATGTAGTAGTGGTGGTTGACGTAGTGGTGGTTGACGTAGCCGTGGTGCTAATTGAGCCGGCCGCCGATGCGGTTGTCGGCGTCGTTGAAACCAAGGACCCGCTTGTCACAGAACCCCACTTGGTCGGGGCGGAATTCCAGTCACTTGAGTGGTCTAACTCCAAAAGGAAAGCGTCCGTTGCTGAAAACCGAGTAAATGTGCTCAAGGGGGCCCCTTGCTCGTCTGTGCCGTGAACGACATAAACGTACCCATCATCGTTAAGTGCTGCAGACACATAGCACCTCGGCTTGCGCATTGAGTAATACACCCACGGCGTAGTGCTGCCAAGCGGTGGGGTAGTGTCTGTGAGATCGATGCTCCATATCTTGTCTGAGCATACGCAATCATCTATGGCCGTGCCCCAACACCCCCCAATAATAAAATATTTGTTAAACGCATACACGGCCGCGTGGCCATAAAAGCCTAGTGAACTGGCGGGCCCAAGACATTGCCAGCTCGAGGTGTAGTGGCCGATGCAGCCTATCCCAGTGGTAACCTGCGGCCACGTCGGTGGCTGAGTGCTTTCGTCGTAAGGAGCAATAAACCCGCTGAGGTCAACACTATCACCTTGAACCCCCCCGGCCCGTATTGCATTGCCAGGCACCGCGGTGATTGTGTGAAAATAATAGTTATACGAGTAATGTGTAAACTCACTGAACGTGCCCTGGGCAAAAGCGATCGTTGGCAACCCGCCATCGTACGTGCTTGGCAATTGCCCCCCCGTCACCAAAATTTCAGTAGTAGTACTACAAACTGCCGGAAATGATCGCCCGGGATATTCATTAGTACTTAGTGTCGCTGGTGTCGATGGTATGCCAACGGAGTACGCCAAATTGTTGTTCTGCAATACGCACTTCATGTCATGTAAAGCGAGCCCCGCATCTGTTTGTTTGCCACCCACTACGCATATCGAATTGCCATATACTGCCGACCCGTGGGAAAATCTGGCTTCGGGTAGCTGAGCCCATTCGGTCTTTTGCAAAATCAATCCCGATGGGGTTACTGCCGTGGATAGTTTGTACACGTTGCTCTGGGGTGAGCCGTTGATTATACCACCCGACAAGTACATTTCCCCCATGGCGGCAGCGGCCACCGCGGCCAAGAGCGTCGCCATGGCGCACCCTTTGCGCCGGGGGCGCGCATATATATGCGCCGCAACGGCACAGCCTGCACCGCGCTATGGAAACCATTTTTGGCGGCAGCCCGCCACCGGGGTCTGTCACCGACCTGATGTGGGCGGCGTTGCCCGGGAAAACATTTATTTACCACAAAAAAACACGCGTGGCAGCACAATTCGACAGCACCCCCCAGGATGGACACGGTCACGATTACCGCCCATGGCATGACGCTGGAGATCAAGCCCGGCAGCGTCCAGATCACCAGCGCAGCAGCCATCAAGGTGACGCAGGCACGGACGCCAACCCCGATCACGCCGGGTGAGTTTGTCACCGTGACGTACAGCACGGGAATGCATCCAGACTCCGACGCAGACTCCGACGCAGACTCCGACGGCACCGCAAGCCCTTTGCTGCTTGGCAGATCCACCGCCACTGCCCCCGCGCTTGTGCTTCACGCCGACGAAACGGCCGTCACAGGGGCCTGGGTTTACACCAGGGCCGAAGCGAGACAGTCGTTTCCAGACGTTTCAATGGATCGCAGCGCCACGCACGTGCTGGTTTTGGATCAGTTTGACACCAAAGCCGCCGATTGCGTGCCGGCGCCCAGTTCGTTAAAGATTGACCCCGCGACGGTGATTGACAGGCACCTCAAGACTTCTTGCCGGGGGCTCGTGCTGGCAAACGTTGTGGCCGCTGCCGCGGGCGGGTTGTCGGTCCGCGACTGGGAAGACCCGACCGAAATTCTCGCCGCGTTGCACGCCGAGGACCTGCGCGCCGTTCGGCCCGCAAAACGGCGCCGGGGCTTGGATAAGTAGCGCCAATCGTCCTATTCGGCGGTGTCGGCGTCTTCGTTCTTGCCTTTGTCTTTTTTGGCCTTTTGTTTTAGTACAGCCATGCGTGCGGCGGCATCCGCGGTGATGTGTGTTGCGTTTAACGTACTTGCTTTGTCTTCTGTTGCCTCATAAAAACCCTTACATTTGACCGAAACACTCAATGTACCAAGCTCGGTGCGGAACCTCGCACCAATTCGCCTATCAATTATTTGGTGTAGCTTATTCGCATCCACCCAATCTAACCACGCGGGTATCATCTCGGCGGGTTCCCCCCTCACGTATTCGACTGGAAATCGGATAACTGCGTCATTTTGGAGCAAGTCCGCGAACATATTGTTAAAAACATTATAATATTTGGCATTTTGTTCCCCGAAGAAATCACCAAGGACAGCGGCGCGAATTAATTCGTTCTGACGTGTGTTTTTGTGATTTGAAAACGGGCTTTCAACGACCCCGTTGTCCTGTGCACATGTGACCTCAAGCAGCTTTGTCTTTAATGTGCACAGGTCATCACACGAACCTTTGTTGAATGTTAGCCTTTTAAACCCGTACCTGGTGAACTCTAGAATTGGTTCGCTGGCGCCCGTTGTTGCAGTAATGAACCCGGTGTACGGGAAAGCCCTCATCATATCGTTTACTTCGGCTAGTGTAATGTCTTCTGGAGTTCGCGGGTTCAGTTCACCAACAGCTTTGATGCAAGCACGCATCCATGCCCCGCCATGCTTTGCCAGGTCTCTCAATGAGCCATGGTGGCCTTCTGCTCTACAGCCCCGGTTGGCGCATATAACGCATTCGGGAGCATTGAACATATTTTTGACAGCGCGCGACCACTTGCCCTGGATAACGCACTGGATAGCTTCCGTAGATATGTGGAACATAAAGTACAACACACTGAGCCACTCATGCCATTCGAAATAATTCATGGGCGTAATTATTGCGGGGGGGTTTTCCCCTTCCGCAAAGTAATTGGCGCGGGTAAACCCAAAAATGGTATATTCCGTGTCATCATTTGTCCAACTTATTAGGTGACCATTCTCCTCTCTTAGATCGCTCTCTCTTAGATCGGTGGGCTGGGCATTGGCGGAGGGCCAAGACAGCCACGGATACCTCAATTTGGTCTTAGCGCCAGGCGGAGACGAAAGTTGCATTACTCTCTCTAGATGATCTATTGCAATCCAGTATTTTATACACGTCCATGCAACGTGAACGACCGCAACCCTCACGCAGAATTCCCATTTGTTCTTAATGCCCGCTTCTGGGGCCAAGTATTTGCATGCGTTTGGAGTAACCACAATACTGAACGCCGCTATGAGCCTGGCCAAGGTGGAGACATTTTGTTCCACGTCGCCGTTGGCGGTGACGGACGGAACACTATAATGGCTGGCGGCGTGCCACTGTGCAAACACATGCACAGCCAATTCTGTGAGCGTCACAAGGTGTGAATTATCAGGGGGCCGGGGGCCTGTATCATCTCGTTGAGCGACGGGCGCCGTCGCAAGCTCCTGACCGGGCACTGCTGCCGCCACGCCAGGTGCGAGGCCGAGTACGTTCTTTACGGCATCCACCAACTCGGGTTTATTGCCGCCCGGGATTGACACGTTGCGGTTTGTTAATACATACTTTAACTGTGCTACGCTAAGAAGTTTTCCAATGTTCGCAGGATTGGCTTTTGCTATCTCAAGTGCCTTAGCTTGCTGATGAGCTGTGAGTTTGGGCGGCATATTGCCTTCCCCCCCCACGCGACACCGGCCGATATACAACGGTTTGTTCATCTGGGGTACGCCCAGTCAACCGACCCGTCGGGCGACACCTTGCACACCTCAAGCTCGTGGGCCATGGCGTAAAGCACCTGTCGAAACGGTCTCGGTGTTATGAACAGCGAAGACGGCGCAAAATCGGGGTTGGCGGACCACAGCACGAAATGGGACTCGACCTCGGTCCGTGTTGCCATCGCCGGCAGCAAATGGCTGTAAGCGGCGTAAAATGCCGCCGCCCAATCCACCGACACCGACTCGACGCCTGAGCGCATGACGCCCGGGCGGTGGCTGTACACGTCGGGCGCCATGGTCGTGAGCCGGCGGTTTGCCGCGATTGACATGATCAAGTGTGGCACGCAGCCACGGCGTTGTCAGTAAACGATGCGGCCAGGGAGTGGCGGCCCGTGCCGCTCGCGCTGATACTCCCCGGCGAGCCGTCGTGATAGGCGACGGGGTTTTCGTATGTCGCTTCAAAGTGCGATGTCCGCGTCCAGATCTGATAGTACCCGCCGGCCACGGGGCTCTCGGAGAACCGCGCGATTGCAAATCCACCTGGCAGGTCGACCTCGCCAGCCACATGGCGCCCCGGGACGCCACGTTTCACGTTTGTCACGCGGAGCTTGATGTGGTCAATGGTTCCAATCCGGAAATTAGTGCCGGACAAAGTCACATCGTCGACGCTGTTCGCCATCAACCGCAGCTGTTCACATAGGACGTCGTCAAGCTGATCAGACCGAGATAACCGCGTTGGGGATAACCGGATTATGGTATCCTGCCGGGGTTGCGGGCGAATCCACACTGGGGAAGAATTCATCTCATGCAGCACGCGCAGCGACGGAAGTTCTGCCACCTCGTTTGGAAGGTTCGGGTACGACGGATTTTCGGTCCGGTCCATGTAATCCGCCAGGTCTTGCCTCAGGCGATGCCCATCACCGTCACCATGCCCCTTTGCAACCGCGTGGAAAAAACACGTGCCGTCGCCGGCAACTTTCTCGACCGCAAACATTGACTCGAACTCTTGCTTCGAAATTGTGGTGTAGTCCGAGACAATGTGCGCGTCACGTGGCGCCGGCGCACTCACGAGCGCGTCCACCAAAACATCCACGGGATGTCGGGGTTTTTCGCGGTTTTTCCACGCCCGGTACCTTTCTTCATCTTCAGGGCCGCCCGGGGTGCTGCTTTGCGGGCGGTACCTGGCGAAAAGCGCTGCGCCGCCTAGCTCGCGAAGCTTTTTACGCTCCGTCTCCGTTACGCGCGGCGGGGGCCGCAACACGGCGAGATCGTAGTGATTTTCGCCAAACACAACATTGAGCGGCGCGGCGTCTGCGTGGTCGGGGCTCGGGTATGTTATTACGGTGACCGTGTCATCACGCACATTAAACACGCGAAGCGGCCGGCCGATGAACTTGGCCATGACAGGCAGCTCGGGGTCGTCGGCCCATGTGTCTGGCTTCCTCAGTTGTGCCGTGTACCACTTTAGGTTGGTCCAAGCCGGATCCAGCATTCGCGCCACTCCCTGCAGCGTGGAAAGCCCGTAGTCGTACTCCTCGAGCTCAAACTTAACGATTGCCGAGGTGATATTGTCTTGCGACTTTTCGATGGTGTCCATCCAGTGGGCGCGGCGGGCGCCGTCACCTCGCGAGTTATGCATGCTAAACGCCCGGTTCATCAGGTAGTATGCTTGGCACAAAAAGAGCAAAGTGTTGCTAAAGGGAACGGATCCACGCTTTGGGGGGGCGTACGTGATTTCCCCTCTGGGAATGCTCAGCGCAGGGGTTGCTGAGTCGCGCTTGTGGCACGCGTCGCAGTAGCTGTACTCGTGGCAGCCGCCCCCGTCGGACAGCGTGGCGGAAATTCTGATTGTCTTTTTGTCAACCGTGAACGTGGTGTATTCCTCTCCGTAAAAAAACGGACTCACCCTTTTGAGTTCAAATGTCTCGGCAATTCGTTTGGCATCAATGGCCGAGTCGACGGTCATTGTGACGGTGCCGTCGGCATTGATGCTGGGGCCAGGGAGTTTGCCGGCAAGCCTTGTTTGCATGGCAGCTGCTAGCGCGGCGACAAACTCGTCGGCTTTTGTCTGATTGTGCAGTTCGCGAACATACTGCGCAGATTCGGGCGCAAACTTGATAGTCAGCACCGGCGCGGCGCACGTGTACCACACCTGTTCCGTCTGAGGATCAATGGGGTCAACGTGGGCAGTGCCGGCGCACACCAACGGCGGTTCCGCGAAAACCATCGGGACTGCGCAGTTTGGGCACAACGGAAACTGCGGGACCGTCAGCAGCCGAGCCCTGACCCCGAACTGCTCGAACCGAAAGTCGGGACAGTACGGGTCGGCGCCAGTAGCACGCTGCCTTTCACGCGCCTCTGCAAACGCCGTTTCAGCCAGCGCCAACCGCTCCTCTGCGTCACCGGGGGGGGCGTTGGTCGCGCGGGCAGTCACGCGGGCTCTGAAGGCAGCCTGCTTGGCCTCGGTGACTGCCCGCGCGGCGGCGACGAGGTCCGGGGGGTTTGTGCTGTACACCTCGTACACAGCGCGCTCAAACAGCGCCTTCATGGCCATTGTCCACGGCTTCCACCTGCGTGCGTCAAGAACACCGGGCACCCGCCCGCCCCACGGCGCAACGGGGATAGCATCGCACGCATCCCGAACGTCCTCGCCTGTTTTTCGGGTTGCCATGGCAAGCTTCAAATTGTGGCGCAACAGCGACGGATATACGGCTAGGCCCGATACATCTACGCGCTATCCCCGCGGCTACACTCCAGCTCTACCTGCCGGGTGGCTTCGGCAACCACTGGCTCGAACATCCACGGGCAATTGATCGGGGACGCCACAATGGGCTTGTTGGCGTCGCGGCGTTCTCGCGCGGCAGCAACCCACTCGGCGTCCTGCGGGGGCAGCCCCGCGTCGGTCTCGGCGTCAAGAACGTCGGTGACCTCGACCAGGTCGGATGCGCCGCCGGCCAAAAACGTCTGGAAGGGCCCGATGCGCTGAGGAACGCTCATCCCCCCGGCATCCGGCACCCCGCCGTGCAGAACGACCTTGCTGGCGACACGGGTCAGCTTGCCAAGCTGCATCCAAGACAGGTCGGACGCGTGGTGTACGGGGATGACCCGCTGCTTGCCGGGCCTGAGGGGCTTGACGGTCGGCCAGACGCACGGGTTGAGCGCGTTTTTGGGCACGTTGTTGTCCCCGGGGCCCGATGTTTCGCGGCCCACCACGCACACAATGTGGCACCCGTCGACGTCGGCTATGTCGCGCTTGCGCTTGACCGCGGGCACCATCGCGGAAACTGCGGCGGTGTTGATGAGAGCCAGGCCTGGCGCGACGGTCGCGCTGGTGGACATATCAATTTGCATGATCGGGGTGCCGCCAACGTCGGTGGTGGTCCCCACCCAGCCGTCGCGGGCGCTGTGAGGCGGGGCGTTGACTTTGACGTCGGTCCAGATGACGCCCCTGCAGCAGAACTCGGTCAGCCCGCCCCGCAGCGCCACGTGCGCGTTGGTTCTGGAACTCTTTCGCGGCGTGATGGCGCAGGCCGCCGCCATGATGGCTTGCTTGCAGCCGGCGTCGTGTACCGCGGTGGCGAGCATCGCCAGCGAGTCGGCTGTCGCGTTCGGCGCGTGGGCCACAAGCAGCGGCTGCGAGACCAGCTGGCTGCCGGTGCACTTCTCGGCGGTGTAGACATCGTCAGTCAGCATCGCGGGCAGCGGGGCAGGCGAGATGAAGAGCGCCGCCGTGAGGCACGCCCTAAAGTCCAAGGCCGCAACCGTCGACGAAAACCAGACGGTCCACTTGGTCTTGATGGCGCCGGCGGGTGCGGCCAGCTCTGCGACGGAAACAAAGGTGCCGGCGGCCGCCGCAGCGCACACCTTGCTTGCCATCGTAAACCCGAGGATGGACGCCGCCACGTCGCGCAGCTGCCGCGTGAGCCACCCGTCTTCGGCCGCCCCGCGCCACTTGATGTCCTGCGCGCCAGACCCGCACCCGGTCATGATTCCGCCGGCGCCGTTCATCGTTGCCGCAAACGCCCAGAGCAGATAAACAACCATCTGGCCGTCGATTTCAACGCCGGTCGCACCAAGCCGGTGCACACGCACGAACAGGCGGGCGGAGTCACGGTCGACGTACGCGACCCCGTTTTTGATTCGGATCGCGAACATCGCGTTGCACACCCTGGGGTGGCACAGTTTGAGCAGCACGGGCTTGGCGTGGGTGCGGTCAACCATCACGGTGCACTTGCGAGGGTCGCACCCAGACCCGCTGCACCGCAACGAACTGAACTCGGCAGCCTGAGAAGGGGCTGCGGCAAACATCATGGTGTGTACACACAGGAGCACGGAGTATATGCGATGACCACGTGCGCTTTTTTAGTTTGTGAAGTTATGCCCACAAAACCATATATTGCCGCGCCGGCCCCGGCCGCAACAACCGAGTGGGCGTCCCAGCCGTATGTGCCAGATACCAACCCTCGCCCCAGACAATGGGGGGAAACCGAGCTGGGATTGCTCATGGACGATGCTCGGCGCATAGCAAAGTATGGCTACATTTTTTCGGAGATGGTGCCTTCGCTATACGCCGTTCCAACGGCGCGAAACACCCAACCCGTGTGGCAGTACTTGTGGGGCGCTCTGCTGCTGCACCCGGCGGTAACTTCGTGCATGCGCAAGTGGAACGCAACTATGCAGGCGTACGGCACCCACACCGCGTACATGCCACCGCCGCTGCTAAACATCCCGTACGAGGATGTTCCTACGATGGCGCTGAAGGCACTTGAGCCTTACAACAAGACTGACTGCGACGATGCGTTTATTGCTACCAGGGCTGGCATGCTCACCGGCGCTATGTTTAGATCGCTAACAAGGATGCTGTACGGCAAAAAGTTGTTAACACATGGGGAGGTCGGGCAGCGGTTCGCCATCCCACGCGTGGAAACCAAGTGGAGCAAAACGTTAAAAAACGGCAGCCCAAGCTGCGCTGTGCACACAGCCGCTGTTGAGTCGGATATAATTAATACCAAAAGGGTACATGAAGAAATACCCACGCGGGTGTGGAGTACAACCGCTACGCTCCATGGCACGGTGGGCGATTGGCGCATACATTCTCACATGGGGTGTGTATGGATGACGTGTGATAAGGATGCGGAGCTACCATTGTTTCAGGCTGGCGCTGCCGCCGCCACTGCAGACATACTGTCAAATAGCGCTACACACACACCACCTACTGGTGATAGCCATGGTGCTCAAAGGCATGCAGCACAAGGTACACGCCGGAACGACCCCAACTCGTCGGAACCTCTAAAACAGAGCCCCGACATGTATACACAAAAAGCACAAACCGCCATTCGCAAAAAGCTGACACAATTACTCATCGATTCGGTAACCAACGATTCATTGTCCGAGGGCGACGTGGAAGGGTATTTTGCCGATAACGACACTGTCCCATCAGTTTCACGTGCTATCTATGCCCAGGTGCAGCATACCACTCCAACTAACCTTTCCTTTCTACACGTTTACGATGGTTGGATGCCCGACAATGTAATTGATGGAAAAGGCTTCATAACGGGCAAAACATCCCCAGAGGAACAACGGGACCTTGAAACCCGAATGAAAACCGCAGCAAAGACATTTACCAAACTACCACCATCAGCACCAGCAGCAGCATCAGCACCAGCACCAGCAGCAGCACCAGCAGCAGCACCAGCACCAGCACCAGCACCAGCACCAGCACCAGCACCAGCACCAGTACATAACACTAGATACGTTTCATTCCCAGGCACGGCCGAAGAACTCCGCACGACCGGAAGTCGGTTTTACCGGCCTCACTTGTTTAGCGCGCTTAATGAGACCGGGGCACGCGGCATGGTAGAAAAGTTTAAGGACCACACACCTGGAACCGTCCTGGTGGCCGAGTATGGGGAACAGACTGCAATGGCCGACACGCTTGAGGAGGCCAACCAGTGGTGGAATGACACGATTGTAAAGATGTCGTAACCAACGCCTACGGCGGCGCCCATGTACCCGGGACAGTGTCGCCCGAAGCAGCGTTGACAAGCGACCCCGGCGGCAATGCTGGCTGCGATATGCCGGTGACCGCAAAGCAGTTGAGATTTTTTTTAGAGTGCCTTGGCGAGCAATGGGTGCACCCCACGCGAGCGTCGCTCGGGCGGCGCTTCACCGGCAACAGCGCGCCGTTCGGCTGCAACCATACTGGCACCGAGCGGCCAAAGCGGGTCCACAAGACGCACCCCACCCCCGGCGGCAACGCTTTGGAGCGGCGCGGCATGGACCGCCCCCCGCCTGCGGACTTTGTGCGAACCGATTTGGCCCGAACGCTCCTGGACATTGCTCACTGGGTAAATCGGGCACTCCCGCAGCGCCGGCCGAGCGGATGGGCTCTTGGGGCGCCGGCGTCCTCCCGGGGGGCGCATATACACGTTGGCGTGCAGCGCGTTGTAACAGCGCCGCCGTCGGTCGCGGCCGCGGTGGCGGAGCTGACGGCGGCGTGCACATACCCGGCGGAACTCCCGTTTGTGGCAGCGACGCTGTCGCCGGCGGCTGCCGACCCGCTGCTGGCGTCTGTGGTCGCTTCCACCGTGAACACGATTGCGACAGTGCCCGCCCACCCGCCTGCGTCGATCCCGATCAGCGGCGCGCGGCACGAGAGCAGCCAGCTCGTGTGGAACGACCCGGAATACCCGTGCGCGTCGGCGCATGACTGCACGGCCACGTTGCTTCCCGGGGCGCCCGGGCCGCTGCCAATCTATGCCCCGCCCAACATTCCGCGAAGCGCAGTCGAGCAGCCGGCGTTTTGTCTGCTGTGCATTCGCACCGACGCCGCCGCGGTGTGCTCTGTGGCGTCAAAGCTGGCAACAACCTCGGAGAACTCGTTTGGGGCAGTGCCCGTGTGCTTGCCGCCGTTCCAGAACCTTGTTGGGTGTGCCGACGGCTATTACCCGGAAACGCTGGGGGTGACGCCGTCGCAAGACGTGTTTTCGCCGGTGTCGATCGTGGGCCCGGCGGCCCCCCTGGCGGTTGAGTACGACGCGGTCGGTGAGGTGTGGTACGTGGACCAAACTCCGGCGATATGGAGGCCGCATACGCCGTATTTAAACGGAAACGCGCCAGTTGCACGCCCGGGGTGCGGCTGGCGCAGTTCTGCCGCGCAGTAGGCCACCCCGGGGCCAAGATGTTTGAGCCGCTGGTGCTGACGTATTTGGGGGGTGTGTACAGCGACTTGGTTGCGCTTTGCTGGCTTCGATGCGACGCGGCCGCAGAGCTGGCAAGAGCGCACCCTTCGCTGGCGCCGACCGCGGCGCAGTTCATCGACAGCCATTTTGCGCTTATCCGGCACGGGACAAGCGCGCCGGCCGCGCCGATTTCGTACCGGCTGTTCCCGGAGAGGCAGCCAACGCTGGCGGAAACGATGTACAAAAAATGGTCCGCCGACGTGACGCGCGCGATTTCTGACGTGCGGTGCACCAACGTGTCGGCGGTGGCGAGAGTGCTGCAAAAGGGCGCGCCGCACGTTGGCAGCGTGAGGTACATTGGGGCGCAGCTGCAGCGCGCGTGTAGTGCCCCGTCCGAGGCACCGGACCACGCGCTGCTGCGGGACATTTTGCGGTGCTGCGCTCTGCGCACCTGGGCGGTGCGACCGGCGGTGACGCCTCGGGTTCGGTACCAAGCGTGGTCCGAGACGCCCAGCGCACAGTACGCGCGGTGTGCCGCGTATCTCAAAAGCGCCGACGTCCAGTACTGCATTGCCGAGTTTATACGCGGTGTGTCGACCATGGACATTGGGATCGCGTACCTGCTGCGGCACCGCCGGCCGTTCCCCAACGTATTGACAATGACCGCGCTGGAGCGAGCGGCCGGCCCTGGCCCGTCGGCGTGGCCCCGGCACGGGTTTGCGCGGTGCGTTGACCCGTCTGGCAAGCTGTTCGCGGAGCTGCAGCCAACTGCTTCCGGGACCCCCCCGAGCGCCAAGCGGGTCAAAGCGGCCTACCTGCGGCACAAAACGCCGGGGCTGGTGGCGTCGGTGCGGGCGGGGTCGCACAAGGCGATCACAATTTGCGCGGGCCCGTTGTCCGCCGCCGAGAGCGCGCACCAGCTGACGGCGCTGCGGCGGTTTTACGCGCTCGTGTGCATTGAGTGCGGCACGTGGCGGACCCGCCCCCGCGGGGGCCACAAAAACGGCCCGGCGGCCGGCGTGCTGATTGACATGAGCCAATCGCGGGTGACGTGCAGCGGGTGCGGGTCGGCGTCCATCTACCGGGTGCTGGTCAACGGCTACCAAATCGGCCACCGCGGCCTCTGGGGCGCGCTGTGCAGCGGCTGCGGCGACTTTAATACGGTCCGGCAGCAGCACGGCGCGTTTTCGTACTGCGCCCCGTGCCACGAAGCGGCTGCGACCGAAAGCACCCGCGGCACGTGCGACTGTGGCGCAATAGCCACCACGTCGCACCTGGCGGCGGCCGGCCCGCGGTTTGTGGTGGCGCACACATGCGCGGCGCACGCCGCGCGAGCGCTAGACTGAACGGGCGTATATCGGAACGCGCCGCGCGCTGGGGATCGCTCGCTGCCAGTCATGCCCGCTTCCGTCAACGCCGTCAACCCAGCCAACATTGGTGTCGGTGGCGCCGGCGCGGTTCACGTGCTGGACAACAACCAGGCGGCCATCCCGTTTACCGTCCATTTTGAAGGCGGATCCGGCGATGCGCACGTCTCTGCGTCCACGCTGACCAAGATGTGCGGCAATGTGGTGCCGACGCAGATCAACCCCGTCGCGCTGTCGTTTGGCTCGACGTCGAACATGAACTCGGAGGCGCACTTTGTGACGGCGCACCTCGGGCCGCCTGGGGCGACGGCGCCGCTCCACACGCAAGGCCGCGACTTCCATGTGTCGAGCGCCCCAAGCGTGTCGGGCGCCGAGGGCACCGTGAACGCCGCGCACTCTGTTGCCAACCCCGGCATGTGGAACCGGGAACCGGTCCGGCACACGCTGACGGACATGGGCGCAATCCACGGCAACAGCCACCCGTCGGTTGGCCACACTGGCGCCGTGGACGCAGCGATGACCGCAAAAGGGCTGCGGCAGGCGATGAGCTGGAGCAACAGCGTCGGCGCCACAATGGAGGATGTCATGCACGGCTGCGTGACCGCCAAATCCCCCATTGACGGCCAGCCTTCGCGCGTATCGGTCCCGCTAAACGCCTCGCTCGAATCGTCGTCCCGCGGCCAGCTCGCGGCGCTGTTCCACCGAAAGCAGAAAGAGCTTGCCACTTTGGTAGGCGACCATTACGTGACAGAGCCCATGGCCAACCCAATGATCGACGGCCCACACGTGCCCCACGTTGTTGTGACCGAGGACGCCGCGCGGACCGCGGCGGCCGGCCTTGTAAAAAACCTGCACGGCGGCGCGCTCGCCGATGGCATGACGTTTTGCTGCCGGGACAGCAGCGGGAATCACCCAGCCGAGCCGGTCACCGTGCAGTGCTGCCTCCACCGCGCCCCTGGCAAAGTGTCTGGGCTTGACCTGCAAGAAGGCCAGTCGCTGCTGGCGTCGCACGTGTCCCACCTGTTTGAGGGGGAGGCGCGGTCGACATTCGCCGAGCACCCGCCGGCGACCACCGAGTCGGCAACTGACGCGCTGACCGCGGCCATGTTTAACACATCAATCAAGCTCCGGAGCCCCGCCAAACCGAATGGGACGGCGGCAGCAGCAGCGGCAATCGCGCCCACGGAGGTGGTCCTCCACGGTGCGCCGGCCGATCAGGCCGGGCGCTTTGAGGACAACGGCTCCGGCGACGAAGCCTGAGCCGTGCGGGGCTATGGCCCGGGCTGCGTCCAAGCTGGCGTCGATTACGCTTGGGCCACTTCACGGCACCGTCGCGCTGTGGCTGACCGGCCGAACCGACACACGGCACGTGGCAACCATCACCGGGATCCCAATTCGTTCTGTCAGTGCCGCCGCCCGCGGGCTGCTCGAGTTTCAGATTCTAGCGCACGATGGCACCGCATGGCACCACCGCAGATCGGAGCAAACCGCCGAGCGTGCTGCACTTTACAAGAAGCTGGTTGACGGTCCAATCCCAGCAGCCAGCCGCATGGAAGCGCATAAGACAGCGCGTCAAATACTTAAAGCGCGCAAACGTAGTGCTTCACAGCAGCTGTCAGCCAACGCCGCGGCTGCTAGCGCGCGCAAGGGTGCTGGGGTCGCCCCCAATTGAACGGATGCCAGAGCTGCCGGTGTTCCAGCAGCTGTCGGCGGAAGAGCCCGAATCCCCCTTTTCACATATGCGTTTTAACACAGTGTCGCACGGAAAACTGCTTGTGTTTGCCACCGGGAACATCATCCGCGCGGGGAAGTACACGCACGCCGACGCCGTCGCGTGCTTGCTGGCGTTTTTTAAGTGGGCGCGGGGGCAAAGCGCGGAGCTGCACTCGCTGTGGCCCTCGGCGGTCGGGCTGCCCAACGCGGTGCTGACCGGGCAGTTTACAGAGCCGATCGACAAGTCGGTCGCGGCCAGGGACGACGCCATGTCGACCAACCGGTTCCCGGGGATCAGCATGCGAATCCCGACGTACTGCGGCGAAAACATCACGCCGGAGATCTTTTTGAAGGCGTCTAAGTGGATTTTGCCAGGCGCGCGAACGGCGCCCGGTGTGTTTGCCGCGCTTAAATCACTGTGCGACATTTATGATGACTCGGGCAAAAAATAAAACTACCCAACCCCAAGCGAGCGGGCCAGGGCCCAGCCCATCGCTATCCCAAATGCGGCGTAGGTGATTGCCCAGGTGGTGGCCATCGCTTCAATCCGCGTGGCCTCTTGCACCAAAATTGACCCAACCAGCACCGACTGGAACTGCACCATGACGCGCTCCGTCGTGTGCAGCAGGTGAGCCAGCAGGTCCGCCATCGGCGCCGCCACGGCTTTGATTTCGGAGCAGCCCGGCGGCGGTTTGTTCCAGCCCTGCTCCGCGACGTAAACCCGTGTCATTGCGATCACTACCACCGCCACCGCCACCGTCAACGACAGCACCATCAGCGTGCCAACGGCGCCATTTTGGAGCGGCTGCACTATCTGCAGGGCGACAGAAAACGTCATCGTCTGCCCAAACATTGGCGCCATCTCGGCGGCTGCCTGCCGGACACCCTGCTTGAGAGCGTCCCCCATCCCGCCACGCTGCGTATTTCCGCACAGGCAACGCCACAGATATAGGATTGCGCGGCCGCGTCGATGGACGAGGCGGACGCACAGCACATCTCGGCCTTTTTGTGGATCGTGGCGCTAATTTTTTTATTCCGGGAAGAGGAATGACCTCGTCCATCGCGTTTAAAGAGTACCTCACCGACAAGGAAGCCGGAGAGTTTAACAGATGCTACTACCGCGGGCTGCCCCCCGGCAACCCAAATGTTGCCGTGCCAAGCGCCAAGGGGTGGCGCGTTTGCGTGGAAGGCCGAGCGCCCGCCACGCAGCAGTTTGATGTGGATGTGCACGTGGAAGCGGTAGTGCCCAACGGGTTTGCGCCGCGTCTCTGCGTCGAGAGAAATACAGAGGTAACGTCACTGGAAGTTGATGCAACCCGTAAAGCTGCGTTTGAAACCGCAGGGGAAAAAACCTCCGCCGCGTACAAAAAATACGTTTCCGCCGTCACAAGGGCGGGGTCCGCTGGCGGCAGTTCCATAAAGGGTGCAGAAACAGTCCTTGTAGCCGACATACTAAAAGTAAATAAAACCCTCGACGAATCCACAAAAGCACACGGCGCCACCGCCCCCGCCCCCCCCCCTTATGTCGACCACGCAACCATAACGTACTATCACGGCATTTAACGACGAGCCGCCGCGTCAAACAGCGTCTGGTACGCGCGAGTTATGTCGGGCCCTTCCGCCACCGCGCGGTCGATCAGACGGTGCCCGAGCGACAGCGGCGCGACGCCGGCCATTCGTTCTCGCAGCCGGTCGGCGTTGGTGAACAGCCACCACATAAACGGCGACAACGTTTCGGGGTTGCACAGCGAAAGAGTGGCCACCAGCGCCTCCGGGACCGGGGGCGGGTCGCGGTAAAACATGTCGACAACAGCGACCTCGGGCACGGCACCCATCCCCCCGGTGGGCAACGCGATTCTGCGGCAGCTCCGAACCCGCGGGCCTCTATCGCTGGCCGAGATAGACACGGTGGCTTCCAACTACGGCAGCGGGGGCCGTGCCGGGGCCACGATTTGCAACGAGCTGGGCGACCGTGTGGTGCTGCGGTCGTGCCCGGGCGGAGTGCAATGGGTGCTGGCGGAAGAGGACGCGATCGAGCAGGCTATTGCCGAGGCGAATGGCGCCGGCGTCCCGCTGGCCTCGTTTTCGCAGTCGCAGCGGCTGCTGATACGGCAGGAGATCATTCGGCTGCCGCTGTGCTTGGACGGGGCCGTTGTCAAAGCCCAGCTTGTCCAAACCGTGCGCAAAGCTCTGGAGGCCGCTGCGCCGCGGGGCTGCTGCGCGTATACGTTGTCGGGGCTGTACGCCGGCGCCAACGCGGAGCTGCAGTCGGCGCTGGCGTCGGGGCACGCGTTTGCAGTTGGCTCCACCGTGTGGGCGGCGCCATCGCACGGCTTCAGCGCGGTTGCGCGCGAGCAATGGATGTCACTTTCTGCCAAGCCGGGCGCTCAGCGCGCTGGGTGCGCCGTCGAGCACAAACCCGGCCAGGTCATCGACGGCGGCGGGCAGCGGGCCGGCAGACGCGGCCCTGCACACAATTAACCAGTTGACGATAACGCCGACGGCGGTGGCGGTGATTTGCGGCTGGATATGCTTGCCGCTGTACGCGACAAACAGCCCCGCCCACGGAAAAACGCTGTCGCCAAACACCGCAATGGACGGCACGGCGACGTTTGCGGCGGCGACCCCGCAGTTGGTGTGAACAACCGGGAAGCCGGATGTGATTTCCTGGATGGTGGCGATGGTGGCCAGTACCGCCGTGGTGTCGGCCGGGGCAGCCATGGTCAAGTCCGCGGCAGCAATGACTTGCTTCACCGGCCGTTCGAGGTGCGGGCGGACAAGATCGTTGGCGGTGCCCGGGAACTCCTCCGCGACTGCAGCGTAGGCCGGCGCGCCGCACGGCACTGCCGCGGTCCGCCACGGGGGCACCGCCAGCGACAGAAGGGCAGCAACGTACCGGTCCCCGTAGCTGGCGTACGTGCAGGTGCGCGCCACGGCGTACACAAGCGACGCCACTCGCCCCGCTGCCGCGGCGAAGTTGACGCCGGTGGCGGGGACGGTCGCCGTGCTATAATTGGAAACAATGTAGTCAACACGGAGCGCGGTCAGCGTTTTTAAGTTGGACTCTTCCGTGGGGGGCTTATTGCAATACACCGCCAGCGCCTCTAGAAACGCCGCCGTGTTTTCGATAGCCACCGTGGCCAACGGGCGCCGCAGTGTTGCCCGGGCGCTGTCAGGCTGACCGCTTAGCCAAAGAAGCTGCAGGGGCTCTGGTAGCTTGGCCACAGTCAGCCCCGACATGCTTATTGCAATAGACGGGTTGCCGGGCGGCAACAAAACAGCCCTCCGCAACGGGCTTGCGGCAGCGCTTAGCCTGCCAAATCTGGCGCCCACCGCCGAGGACGTTCGCGTCAGCAACGCGGCAAGCTCCAGAGACCCAAGCGCAATTGCGCTGGCCAACATCCTCTTTCACGCAACGCCGCACCCCGTGGAGGGCGTCCGAAAGTGGTCGCCGGCGCACGTAGACGCATACTTTGGGCTCCTGTTTGAGAGCACGTCTCCATCAGACGGGGCTGTCGCGGCCCGGCGTGTCCGGGCGCAGGTGGGATGGACAGAAAACGTGCGCGTACTGGTGGACATCACCCCACAGCAGTCGTTGGAGGCGGGGGCTTTTTCCCTGACAGAAGCGGACCTGGCCGAGCTCAAGGAAGCGGAAAGCACACCGCCGCCCCCGCATTGCACGCAAATCGTGGTGCACGGCCCGGCTACGGACAAAACGGTGCGCGAGGTCATGCAGCAGCTGTCGGCGCCCACCATCGACCCAGTGCACTTTCTGTGACGTGGCGGCCGGCCGCGTCGGAGTGCGGCCGCATCGCTGGCGGGTGGGAAACGCAGGCGCTCGGCGACATCGACAGGCGCTTTGGGCTGGCGTCGGCGGTGGTTGGCGCGCAGCACGCCTACGCGTACCAGCACGGCATCCTTCGAATCGCGGGGTTTCACGAGCAGTGGACGCTCCGCGTGGCGGTGACACCACCGGCCGCAGCCGGCATGTGCGATTTTAGCACAATTGGCGCGCTGCTGATGGGGGGGCTCCCGGCGTCGTCGTGGGCCGCCGTCATGTCGCACAGCCCCCGCGTCGCGGCGCAGTTTGAACACCTCCACACCCCGCCGCCTCGCGTGTGGCACGCGCTGCACGTTGGTCGCCCAGACCTTTACTGGCTCGTTGCGTCGGCGTGGCATGCGATGAAGGTGCTGAACGGCACTACGCTCGAAGCGCTCACATCGGCCACCGATGATGTCTGCAGCGCAATATGGGAAGTTGACGCTGGCACGCGCGCATACGCCGACATTCTGACCGTGTTTCGGATTGCACAAATAGTCGCAATTGCCACGGCGCCGGGCGGGCAGCCAGACGTCACGATAAAGGGGTCGCCAAACGACAAAATGGCTAGCGTGTCAATCGCGCCGCGGGACAAAATGATCGCTGTGTTTGTTCTTGCATGGGCCTCCGGAATTGACTGGGCCCACGCCCCGCCGCCCGGCGCCCCAGAACCAATACTCTCATTTATCGATCGCATCCACTAGGAGGTATTCGCAAATGGCTCGATTGATGAGGTGGTGGGGTTTCATTTTCCAGCCACTGAGCTTAGAATGCTCACACGAAATAGTAAACGCACCTGCGTCGGTGCCGGTGGTGAAAAATGTTTCTTCGCCCCGACTTTTTGTTGGCCCCGTGTACGGATTAATTGTCGACAATGAGAAGAACGAATGGAAAGAAGCCCTGACACCGGTGGGTGGTTCATATCCCACAGGGGCGATACCTTTTATCGGGTTCACACAAATAACATATCTGTGATATGGGCTGAGAAATAATGCACCAGCTGATGCCGGTGCCGGTACCTCTGCTGCTGCCAGTGCCGGTGCTGGCTCCTGTGCTGCAGTATCACGGGCGGCAATCATTGTGAGTGCATCCTTCTTTTTTTTGCCACTTAAAGGGGTAACTGTGGTCTCGTTATACCACGGTGTCGGTAGATCTTTCCCGTTATTATAGACACGGACGCATAAGCTCGTGTGTCGCTTTGTGTCAATGCTTATGATTTTGGCAACGTTATTTCTAAATTTCCCCCCCGCGATTTCAACAACGTCGCCGACCTTAAAGCCATGCTGTGGGGCTAGCGGTAGTGGCGTATCACCGCGCGGGCGTTTTGCAGCGGGTGGTGACAAAGGGGGGGCTATGTGCCTGGCTGTCAGCGTGACAAGGCCCTTCGCTGCACTGGCCCATTTCTTAACAACAGGAATCACCGTAGCTGGAAATATAACACTCATGGAGTCGTCAAAGTCGGCATTCGTAACAGTAATCGTCCGCTGTTCCCCGCGGCATGCGTCCATGGTTACTGTAAACTCGATGCCGGTGTACGCGATGTTAACAGATGGGTTTGCAAACAGGGCTGCGGCGGCGCCAGGGCTTTTTGTGTGAAGGGCCATATACCACGTTGTCACGGCTCCGTATTCATTGTCTGTCAGTGAGCGAAAGTCGGCAGGGACGTCTGTAAACAGCGTGGCTTTTTGGCGTATGTTGTTGTTATCACGTTTCCCCATAAGGTAATGCAGCAAATTTACCTTAGGTTGATGGCCGCGCCCGACTTTAATCGTATTTGGGTTTTCGTGTGGCTCGGCCGGGTTGTCCACAAAGTCTAAAATGGCTTCAACCGTTTTGCCCACATCGCTTATCTGAAGGTGCACCGCCGCCGTACCTTCGAACGCTAATCTTTTCTCCACAACATCGGCGGCAGCAATATCCACGGCATTGCACGAAGCAAGAATATTGTTGCGGTATGTTATTATGCGGGTGATTGTTGCTGCAGCTTCGCCATCTATCCCGGCAGGGACATTGAGAACGTTAGAATCTACCCTCTCGTTGAACTCCACATACACGTCAGGCGGAACTTCCAGGCAGTTGCACTGCACAACAATATCGACTTGGGTGCTGTCGTCGCAAGTTGTTCGTACTCTTGCCCATTTTTGCACGCCATCTTCGCCGTTAAACACTAGGGTTTCGGTGGCGTGATCGCCCAGGACGAGGGCTAAGTCTGCCAGTGCTTCGTACCGCTTTATCCTGTCGGGATCAACAATGCGTTTGCTGACGTCATCCAGCAGGCTGAGAGCCGTGTGAAAAGCATGATCTTTGGCATACATGTTAGCCTTCCCAAGTGCCGCCCCCCTGCCGCCCGAAGTGCACGACAACATTTTTGCAATCGCAATCTGGTAGTCTGGTTGCGTTCGGTAGTCGCTTGAAGCAAGGCCCACGGCCTCTGCCGCCCTGGGGTTTACGCTCGTAATATCGACGCCCACCCCCACATCTATGTAGTCGGCCGGTGCGCCAACTGTGTAAATAAACCGCATGCCGGTACCGGTTCCGTTGTGCATCAAAATTTCAACAAATCCGTCGGCCCCCTTGAGATTATGGTGCGCTGAAACGGTTTCCCAATCATCGGTAAGCAGACAAAACGGCCCGGTGGAGTTAATAATGAAAGTGCCGTCCGGTCTGACGTCGTAGTGGACTAGTTGCTTGGGCCCGTCGGCCGCGGATTGGCATGCCGTCCGCAGCGGCGTAAACGCATCATAAAACCAGGTGCTGTCCTTGTTTTCGCTGGCGGCGCGAAGCGTTTCACCACCGAGGTCGCACCTAGCCTGAATGGCGGCGACAAGCCTCGGAGTGACTGGGTGCGGCAGCATCCGCCATTGCCGAAACGTACTCCCGATTTCCATGAGGCCCACTCGCATCAAGGGCGGCGTCACGTGCGAATATATGGGGGCCCCGTGCTACCGGATGTCGTGGTCACTGCTCATGACCGCCAAGCGCCAGTACAGTGCCAACAAAAACGCCATACCCAAGTCGTCGTTGGCACCCTCCGCGGTCTTGCCCGACACCTTGCCGCGGTCGTCGGTAGTGAACTGGCACAGCTGCTCGCGAAGCAGCTCCAGGTTAATCGCAGGGGTTGCGGGGCGCGCGCGGCTGTCAAACGCCTCGCGGCCGACGGTTACCATGGGCTCGGCCGCCGTCAGCTGGCCTTCGAGCATGCACTGATACGCGCACTGGATGGACGCCAGCTTGGTGTCCTCCGACGTCCAAACCCCGACCCCCGGGGTGATAAACGTGGCAAACCGGGTGCGGGTAAACGGCATAAAGTACGGCGTCGAGCTTTCGAACACGACGCACAGCGACGCCGCGAGCACCTCGTTCAAGTTGCACTCGATCACGGGCACCACAATTGACTCTGGCGCAACCCACGGGTGCGCCCTGACGTTTTGTAGAAACACGCGGACAACCGTTTGGAGCTCCACCACCTGGCACGCGTCGCACTTGACGGACGCCACCCCGATGATTGCAATCTTGCCGCTGCTGCCGACGATGGCGCACATCCCCATCTCCGACTTGCTGTGGCCCGCCAGGTCGATGCCCACCCAGACCGTCAGCGGCTCCCCTGGCTTTGGCGGGTCAATCGGGACCGAGGTTGCCCCGCGGTCGCGAAGGCACGCGTCGACCAGCTTGCCCGGCAAAAACGAGTTGTAGTCGTGCTTCATGACGCCGAATACCTCGGCCGCGTAGTCTGCGGCGCGGTTTTTGGGCATCAGCCCGCCAAGGCTGTTAAACTGCAGCAGCGACTTCCAGGGCGGCACCAGGTGCAGCCGGTGACAGCACTTTGCGGCCTCCCCCGACTCGATGCACACGTCGCACGCCAGCGAGTGGTTAAGCAGCTCGAAGAACGTTTCGTCGTTGGCGTTTGCGGCGCGGATGTTGTCGCAGAACGAGTCAAAGAAGCTCTTGGCCGGGGGCGGCGTGGTGGTGCACGTGAACCGCCGGCCGCGGATCTGGAGCAGCGGCATCGCAAACTTGTACCAAAAGTCAGCGCTGGTAAACGCAATCTCGTCGAAGAAGGCAGCAGCCGGCGCATCGCCGCGGCACGCGTCGGCGTTCTTGGGGCGAGCGCACACCAGCGCTGTTGGTGAGCCAGGCGGCCCGGTGCGCACCTCGTACATCCGCTCGTTGTCGCGGACAAACTCGACAACCGGCCAGTCCGGGTGCCCCCCCGCCGGGGTCTGCATCCAGTACATGTACTCTTTGGCGGCTTTGCACAGCTCGGCGGCGCGGTCCTGCTTGGTGCTGTACACGCACGCAAGGGTGCCGCCGTTCTGGACCTGCATTGACAGCGCGGCGATAAACTTGCCCATGGTGGTCGTTTTCCCTTGCTGCCGGTTGGTGATCCACACCAGGTTTTCGCAGCGCTCGAGCCCAGCGTCGGGCCCGGCAATGAGCGCGTACAGCTCCGGCGCGGGCTTTGTGGCCCCGGTGATAAGCCCGATGTGCGCCGCGGTGAGCCGGTTCAGAACAGCGCTGTTGGCGTCAAACATCGACGACGCCCACGGGGCGCGGCCCAGGTGGTCGATCAGCCGCAGAAATCGGACCAGCCTGGCCTCGGGCGTGGCGGCGGCCGCAAACGCCACCGCTGGTTTGTCGGCGGCGGTCGCATCCGCGTCGCGCTTTCGCTTGGCGGCTCCACACCGCCGGTTCGGCAGCAGAGCTTTGCGCCCGGACACCGGCCCGGCGGCCACGGCTGGCATTGCGGCCATCCGCATTGTTTCGTGCATTGACAACGCCAGCGGGCCAAACAGGCTGGGCGGTCGTTGCCCGTGCATAATAGCCTCCGCGGCGGCCTTGAGCCACGCCACCGGCGCCCGCGGCATCACAACCGGCGTCATGGGGTGGGGAATCTCCGCAGCGCTGCGCACCGACGTCATCGCCCCGGGGCTTGGGTACAGCGCCACGCTGCCAGATGCCTCGGTAATGCTTGTCGACGGCCCCGCGATGACACGTTCTGGCGCGGTTGGCACCCGGCCGGCGACGGCAATTGTACGCGCAATACTGACGGCAGCGCCTGCCTCGGTGACGGAAATAGTGGTGCTGTTTGACTGCCCGGCCAAGGTGCCGGCCGCAAGGGCCGCGGTCCACGTGCGGCGGGCGTCCGCGGCGTCGGTGATGTTTACGGTGCCGCAGCTGGAAGCCATGACAATCAAGTCGCTTGGGGGCGCGACGTGGCAGCAGCTGTTCTCGACGACAGCGGGCAAGGCCCGGGCCTACGAGCTGCTGCACGAGGCGCTCAGGGTCGAGACGATTACCGCGGCGGCGACGGTGGCGGGTGCCCCTGTCAGGACCACCATCACATCGCCGGCCACGTCCGAGGTGTGGAGCCACCCGTTTGACGGCACACGGTCGGCCATGGCCGCCGACATCGAAGCCCACGCGTACGGCGAGGCCGAGTGCCAGCTGGCCATGTGCGTGCGGGGCCTGTCGGCGCGGTCGCCAGACACCCGGGCGGTCATCCTGACCATTGACACCGACATCTACCTGCAGACGGCGCTGACGCCGGCGATCGACGCGTCGCAGGTGGTGATTGCGGCGGCGCGGGTCTGGCGGAACGACCACACGGTGGTGCGGCTGTCGTCAGCCGGGCGGAAGCGGGCGCGGGCCGAGCAGCTTACGCAGATGTGGGAGCTGGTCGCATGCGACGCGCTGGCGCCGATTGCCACCGCGGGGGGGCTTTTTTTCCACCTGTGCGCTGGCGGGGTCGACTACTGCAACGGGCTCGGCGGGTACGGCTGGTCGCAGCCCGCGCTGGTGGCGGCGGTGGCGGCGATGGACGCCGCCCCTTTCTCGGAGTCGGCAACCGGGTGGTCGCTGGACATTGCGGCGCTGGCGGCGGCGCTTAAGCCTGCCCGGAAAACGCGCCGGCGAGAGGATGACGTCGGACAGCTGTGCATTGAGCTCGACAACATCGTCTACTGCTGGCGGTACTATATGTGGCAGGACGCCCGCAAACCCGACGTCGCCGGGCCGGTGGTAGAATGCATATTTCAATCCCACGACGCAAAAACGGTTACCGACTGGCTTGCTGTTGCCCGGGGGACAGCGGAACTGGCCGACAGGTGCCCTGTAGAGCCAGTAACGGCCTAGATGTGGCCACAATTCGACCGCAAGTGCCATGAGCGACCCCAACGTGTACATGTCGGACAGCGAAGACGATGACGAATTTGTGGCCACCGCCGCGGATTTGGCGGCCGCGGCCGAAGCTGCCAGCATGCCGGAGGAGCACAACAGCGACGAAGACGCGGCCGGGAACAGCGACTGCTCCAGCGGCGATGAGGAGGTTGTCGGGCTCGCGCTGACCCGGGACATGCTCCCCGCCAATGTGGCGATTGAATGTCTCAACACCAAGACAAGCTGGGGGCGCGCAGCCGCGACAATCACCTCCCGGCGGTGCAAGATATCCGTGAAACACTGCCCGCCGGACGGCAAGGTGGCGGTGCTGCCGATCGAGGATCTGCTGCCAACAAGCGGCGGAATCCAGCTGGACAAAAACGCCCTCTGGGTAACCGCGACCCGTGGCAGCACGATTGAGCGGTACCTCTTGGTCGCGATGGAGCTCCACGACGGGCCTGAAACCACGGAGTGGCGGCTCTGGCAGCTGCCAATGGCCACCGATCAGCGGCTGGTCAAAGAGATTGTCGCATCGTCCGGCGTCGAGTTTACAGACGACCTGAAGAAAAAGCTGATCGCCGCATCAGACCCGAGCTGCCGATCGCTGGCAATGCTGCCAAAGGCGGTGGCGGCAGCGTTTGAAGAGTACGGCGGGCTCGTGTACAGCAGCGCAACCTACCAAAAAATGAAGCCACGGGCGGCGCAGGCGGCCAGCGCTGCGGCCAAACCACCGCAAAAGGCCACCGAGCAACCCACCCCCCAAAAGCCAGCTGCCCTTGCTACGGCACCCACGTCAAAGAAGCGAAAGCCGGCAAGCACCACAGGGGCGGGGCGCATTGAATCATCACCCCCACAAAAGCGACCAAAGCCCACCCCGGGTGCCAGTACAACTCCAACCCCGGTGGCCCCGGTGGCCCCGGTGGCCCCGGTGTCCCCGGCGGCCCCGGCGGCCACCTCTTTTACGCTGACTATCACGGCAACCGACCCGGTGACAATTGCCCGAGTTCTTGCCGCAGCGCAGAAGCCCGCGTAGTATATTGGCAGACCTGTGCGCATAGCAACGCATCAGTGACGCTACCATGGTCGGCAGGACCTCCGGAGGCTTTGCGCTTACCGTCACCGTTTTGATCGCGGCCTCCTTATTTTTTTCTTATCTTGCAACAACCGATCCGTACCAAACATGCACGCGCTCTCTAAAAATGGCCAATTTAAACGAGCCTTATGGGACCGCTACCCTGACAGTGGGAATGACCTACAGTGTCCACGCGCCAGACAGCGCAATGTGGATCAAGCCAATCACATCCGCGGACGACCAGGTGTATATTGTAACCGCTGACGGCGGCCTCCCGATAAAGCCCGGCAGCTGCGACGACAAGCAAAACACGTCGTGCAACAAGGAGGCCAGCGACGGATACTTATGGGGGCTGGCCGGCGTTGCAGTCGGCATAGCGTTTTTGCTGGTGCTGCAGTACCTTGTCGACAGTGACCCAGCGACGTACGTGATTTATGTTCTCCACGTGTTTGTTCTTGTCTATTTCATCGTCAACACAGTCAACATGTCAATCATTGAGCATTCATTCATGGGCCACACATCAACCGGCGTACAAGATGATTTTACCGCGTTTATCGGTACCGGCAACTTCAGCGACGGCAATTCGATCTTTGGCTACGACGCCACGACCACGTGGAGCTATTATGACAACCACGCAACGTGCAAGCCCGACGCCGCCCGGTGGTGGTGTGTCATATCGTTTGTATGCACCCTTTTTGCGGCGGTTTATTACTTTGTCTCGATGGGTGGAGCCATGGCTGGCAACGAACGTATGCGCGTGGCTGTGGAGGGAAACCGCGCCGGGGGCGGGGGGGCTTCCAAAGCCGACCGCAATGGCTACCGCCTCATTGGATTTGGGTGCATTCTGGCGTGTGTTGTGGTCGCCACGCTGTCCGGGATGGCTGGGACAAGCGAAGCGTACGGAAAATACGTGCAGAAAAACATCCTGCACACTTCCGCGATCAAGGACGACACCGCAAAGTGCTACTTTGACAACCACTGGGACATCACCAAGCACGGGGTGCGGGCCTACATGACGGGCACCGCCAAAAACAACACTCACGTCAAGCCAACACTCAAGGAGCTAGCGTATCGTCTAACGCCGAACGACTTCGAGTACAACATGGACCTGTGGGATGTTTTTGATAACACCAAATTGCCGATTTCTGGCGCCCCATCGCAAGGTGAAGCACACTACAGCTTTTTTGCGGCAATGGCTTCGTATTTGGTCCTAGACTACGGACAAAACTCACTAATCGAAGGCAGCGATGCCATATTGACGTTCCCCGCGGCCATCAATAACAAAAACGGAAAAACTGTAAATTGCACTGGTTCAGTAGCTGGCGTAA
>Ga0302114_10000307_pt1 | contig 35103 bp, 26 predicted proteins | sample AG5_Surface_MG_FD_203107 | JGI IMG/M metagenome (GOLD analysis project Ga0302114, IMG submission 203107) | Marine microbial communities from Western Arctic Ocean, Canada - AG5_Surface | ecosystem: Environmental > Aquatic > Marine > Oceanic | place: Canada: Western Arctic Ocean | collected...
ACTTTGGACGAGTTCAAGTCCTTTAGCGAGGTGAGCCGCCCTCTGCGAGGAGAACTCGAAGCCGCGAGACGCCCGAACCGGACGATACGGATGCTCCTTCGCCGCGACGCCCACGGCGCGCGGCTTGTTCTTGAATTAAATACTCGACGTCTCGACTCGTCCCAAACTAGCCTCCCGCAACCCCAATTATCATTTCTCACAGTCACAAGGGCGGCACCTACCACGGATTATTATTATCATCGAAAATAATAACTCTTCCGAAACTAACCTTACGAGGTAACACTATTCTTATTTTGTCATACGAAGACTTTTAACCCTTAAGACCAGTGGTGTCTCATAAACTTCCGAGCACGGCCACACTTCTAACAGACGGATTTCCTGCATTAGAAAGTGAGCAGGCTTGACATGAGTGCTCTTCGGGAGGTATTGCCACAGCCGTGCTCACAACACGTGGCTCGTGAGCAGACGTCGAGCCCCTCCAAAAGCTCTGCGGAAAAAGGCGTACCACTTTACAGATCGAGGCAGGGGTTTTCGCCTCGCGCGTCGAAACACTTCGGTGATGGTGGTGCTTTCCCTGAAGTACACGTAGCCCAATACCCACCAGCATTCGGCCTCGGCAACCTCAACCCTGACGTGTTGAAGGGCACTTCTACATCAGTTGGGTCCATTGTTCCAGTGAGCTCTTCGGGAGACTCTCGCTACGATGCCGCATATGCTTCCGCCGTCCCAAGACACGCAGGGCCGCTGCAAATCACACTGCAAGTAAGTACTAGATAACCCACCACGTGCATACTTACAATGCTGGTTCATCTCGTGCAGGTTACTGATAGACCAAGTGAAAACGAAACGAAAGCAGTCGTTGAGAAAACCAAGGAGGTCCTTCTTAAGAGAATCGATAAGCACGCTACCAATTCACAATCAAAGGTCGCTGGTGTTTTGCCAGTGCCAGAATATGTAAAATATATGCCATCTCGACTCGAAGAAGATATTCGACCCGGCGGCACATGTCGTCTGATCAAAATGCACGAGGTAGCACGCGATCCACTGGAACCACCGAGATTCAGGCACAAAAAGGTAGGAAACTCTTGCCTTTTCTTCTTTCTTGTAATTGAAAGCTCGTTCTCTCAGGTTCCGCGCGGTCCTGGAGCTCCTCCTGTACCTGTGATGCACAGCCCCCCTCGTTCTGCCAGTTCCGAGGAACAGGCTGACTGGAAAATCCCTCCCTCCATTTCAAATTGGAAGGCATGTCTTTTACACTGTTTTACACTGTTTTCCTACGATCCATAGCTAAATAACTCAAATTCAGAACCCGAAAGGATACACGATCCCGCTTGATAAACGTCTTGCAGCCGATGGAAGAGGCTTGCAAGAAGTTCAAATCAACGATAATTTCGCAAAGTTTTCAGAGGTACTTGCTGACACCATGATCGAATCAGTCTTAACTTAATGTATTTACAATCCAGGCGCTATATCTGGCAGAGCATAAAGCACGTCAGGCTGTAGAAACGAGGGCGAAGATCCGGGAAAAAGTGCTACATCGTGATAAAGAGGCGAAAGAAGACGAATTGAGAAAGTTAGCGCTGCATGCACGCATGGAGCGTGTCAACACCATTTCAGTTCATGAGCACAGCTCTGCTGGATTCGATGAGCAACACTTGGGTAATGAAAGAGGTCTCGTGCACTCAAGCTCTATTTCTTGACTTTCCAAGCTTCACTTGTGATCGTTGACAGAATATCTGCGACGCTCGGACTCGCCAGCCGACAAAATCGACCATGATACGGTAACGGAATCTTTCTCTTTTCGCTTGCATGAGTGAAATCGAACAATTGATACCCCCCTTCAGGAAAAACAACTGCGAGACTCGCTGCGCGAAGATCGCAAACGAGAACGGGAGAGGGACAACCGCTTAGAGGTGAACTACCGAGCGATTAGACTGAAAAAGCGACTATTACTAATATAAGGTACTCTCTGATAGGTTGGCGAACATAATTTTCGCAAAAGGAGCAAGCCCTTTGGAATCGGTGACCGCGACGTCAGTGAGCAAGTAGCTCTGGGACAATCGAAGATTTCAGTTGGTCATGCGCAGCAAACTTATGACCAGCGCTTGTTCGACAAGGTATTTACTTGTTCTATTGTCTTAAACTACATGTGCTGACTTCTTTGTGAAGGACCAAGGCATGGGAAGTGGGTTCGTTGGGGATGACGCGTACAATCTTTATGATCGACCACTCTTCCAGAAGGGCAACGATGAAAACCTTGTTGGCATCGATAAAAATGAGGTAGTTATCGAGTATCAACTATGAATGTACCTTTCTAATGAGAAACTCTCCACCACTAAAGCGGCGAATGGAATTCACCCGGAATGATAATCGCTCCAAAGATCCATTCGGTTTAGATACAATTTTGGACGGTACAGTTCTTCTCTCTCTCTGCCTTCTGCCCACTCATGATTTCGATTCTTGGCAGAAGTTAAGGAAGGTTGAAGAAGACCTTCTGGGCATGGAATCCTAAACCTGGTGAAACAAAGAAATCTGTGTTGCTCAAGTTTGTACATCCAGCCGAGGAACTTTTTTTCTCGTCTCAATCCAAATATTTTGTCCCTAGAGTCAAACTGTTATGTAATGTATGACACTCTTTCAATCGTCCATGCATTAGCTAGCTGTATTTCTAGTCTCTCCGAAGTTGTGAATCCTGGAAAACTCGACACCGAGTCTCTTATAGGGTGGCAAGACATTGTTTGATACTTTTACATACACTAAGACCAAGGAAAAAAGCGGAAAATAACACTGGAGCTGTCACAAGAATAATATTACTACTGAACGTTCTTGATTTGCTATTGCAAACTTGAGAAGTCCACACCTCGTGTTCTCTTAGGATTTCCCTCCAGGTCGCTGTACTGTTACGCATCCATGGACCGTAGGGCCAGTCTGGTCGCATGTTTCCTGCAAACAAGTAGCGGGCCTCAGTACGAAGTTCACGCAGCATACTTTTCAGAAGAAAAATATGTCCTTCTATAGTGAAGTGTATGCCATCTGTGTACAGGTTTTCGCCCAAAAAGAGTTGTATTGACGTGAGTCGAAACATATCGATAAAGACTTGATTGTGTTTGGCCGCAATGGCCTTGGCAGCAGATGCATATTTCACGGTGTGTAGATTGTTCCTATCTAGGGAACCGTGAGCGTCAACACCATACTTTTCATGTTGAGTTCTTAACCGTCCATGTTCCTCAACGGATGGTGGGGACAAGAGTATAACAAGCTGAGATCGGTCGATGAGATATTTTGCAATAACATTCAGGTTTTCGACGTACTCGTCGAGCGGAACAGCTTGAACAGGCTCAAAGTCTGGAAGTGCTGCATCATTGGTGCCAAACAGTATTGTGATAAGAGAGAAACTTTCTCGCTGGAAACAGATGGGACGCATGACGTGGCGGCACCATCTCGTATTGTAAGCTCCAAAACCTCGACTGACCACGTCTGCATTTCGAGGGAAAACATTGGCTAAACGCGCGCCCCAGCCTCCGCACTCAAATGCACGCTCGGTTAGTGAGTCGCCGAATAGTAAGACTGAGTGCCTGCGACCCAGAACGACCATGCCCCTCAAGGCATGGCCTCAGAAGGTTGGATGAAACGAGCACTTCCAAGTAAACCCGGTGCGCTTGAGCCAGCTCGAGACTTTGAGATTCTTGGTGAGTCCTGAAATGGGCCTGTTTACAAGTGCAGGCCGTGTCGTGTCAGTGACGAAAGACTGAACCGCCGACAGAAAATTAACTTAATAACGTGTGCGCGGGTGGTTGAAATCCAGAATACCTTCTAATAATAACGAAACCTTATTAAGATTATAATATATACTTGGTACGAAGGTACGAAGGTATTCTGCTGGATTTTAACCAGGTGGGACCACCCTAAGCGATAACTAGTACCATATGCCATATCATGCAACTACCTACCTCGTAGCGATTAGGGCCACCGATGCGTATGTTAAGTCTTGAATTTCACTTTGGAACGTAAATTTGTTAACTATATGTTACCACGACGATTAAATCAATGGTACCGAGCTCGAAGTTAACGGTGGTAACTGATCAGATCATAAGTAATCGTTAGCCAAGCTTAGCTAGGGTGATCGCACCTGGTTGAAATCCAGAATAATATTATCATAATATTTAATATGTATTAATATATTCGAAGTAATAATATGATATAATATGTATGTATTTAAATCATAAGGAATTTAATAATAATATAATAATATATAATAATGTGATAATATATGATATTAAGATATTATTATGATTATGGAGATTATTATGATGATATTAAACAGACTATTAAACAGTTATTATGTTATTATTCCATTTCGGCCCATCACTCCCCGGTATTCTTACCCGCCCCCATGTTCTGCTCCGGCCGTTCCTAATGTCAAACGATACCGAGCGAGGGCGTGGATGATACTCCTGCTCCTGGATGGCCGTGTGCGCGGCGAAGCCGCGCCGGTTCCTCACTTCGCACCGCTGCGCCCAGGTGCTGGGTATATTGCGTTGTCGCGACGTCGCGGGTCAGCCCTGTATACATTAAGATTATGATGATATTTAATAAATATTCCTTCATTATTATTCGAAGGTATTTAATAAATGTTACATTTTGGGAAAATGACCGGGTTGGTTGGTGTTGCTAAATGTGACTTCAGTGAGAACTGACTCGTCCCAAATCTTAAAACTTATTAACGCTCCGTATCTGAACAATTCCGCGAGTCGATGAAGAAAAGTATTTGGTTTTGCGCAGCTTTCTTCCTACCCGTAAAATGGATTAAATCCTGCGGCAGGTTTTTGGCGATTTTTCTTCATCGACTCGCGGAATTGGTCATCTTCGAAGGTATTTAATTGATGAAGATGTATGATCTTAATTACACATTTAATTTATCCAGAGAACGAAAATATTCTATATATGTACAACTGTTGGGACGATATCTCTTCGTTTTCCGGCGAAGCAGGCCCCTATCATTTGCTTGGAAGGAAAATTTGGCGTGACTGCCCTGAATTACCTTCTTTCCACGTACTGATCCGCTGAACTCAACAACGTCGGACATGCGCGTATCTCTTCGCCCTACTCTAAATTTGCACACGAAACAAGTCATAGCGCAAAAAACTGCTGCATCTTGCGTGCGAAGGGCTTGCAAAGGCCCTGGCGCTAGGGTCGATAAGCAACGACAACGACAACCGTTCACGCCGAGACCATGGACATCACGTGCCACTACAGATGTTTTTGGCACCATAATTTACGGCTCGAGGTTACTCGCTGTTGGTAATCGTCGCGGGGCAACAGTTCTCCCTCGCGCTTCTGCCTTCGGAAGCCTGACTGATCGTCTCAACAGCGTCTGGGCCAACCTAAACGATGAAGATGATCTCAGTCTCGAGAATATAAAGGGTCCTCTCAAAGACATCCGCCGCGCCCTACTTGAAGCCGACGTTTCGTTACCTGTCGTCCGCCGGTTTATCAAGAACATAGAGCAAAAGGCTGTGGGGACGAGGGTGACCAAAGGTGTCAACGCGAGACAGCAACTCACAAAGGTTGTCGCTGATGAGCTATGTGAAATGATGGGGGGATTCGGGGGGGAAAGGCTTGCGCTCAAAGACCCCTCTGAGGGTCCAACCGTAATTCTTATGGCAGGCCTTCAAGGCGTCGGTAAGACAACTGCGTGTGGAAAGCTCGCTCTTTACCTAAAAGAACAAGGTAAAGATTCTTTGCTAGTTGCCACAGATGTGTATCGTCCAGCCGCGATTGATCAACTAAAAAGACTTGGTGAACAAATTGGGACCCCTGTGTTTGATATGGGTGTTCATGTAGATCCACCGGAGGTTGCACGAATTGGCCTCGAGAAGGCAAGAGAAAAGGGAGTTGATGTCGTCATCGTCGATACCGCAGGCCGTCTTCAGATCGATGGGCAACTGATGGAAGAGTTACAGGCCACCAAGATTGCAACAGCAGCCGACGAGACACTTTTAGTCGTTGATGCGATGACTGGTCAAGAAGCAGCGGCTTTGACAGCTGCTTTTGATGAGGCTGTTGGTATTACGGGTGCTGTGCTCACCAAAATGGATGGTGACACCCGTGGGGGTGCAGCCCTGTCTGTGAGGGAAGTGAGCGGTAGACCCATTAAATTTATAGGTGTAGGTGAAAAGTTGGAAGCCCTTGAAGCATTCTATCCTGAGCGAATGACCAGCAGGATTCTTGGCATGGGTGATGTTGTAACTCTTGTTGAGAGGGCGCAGCAGGCTGTGAAGGATGAAGAGGCAGAGCAGATACGTGATAAAATCATGAGTGCAACTTTTGATTTCAACGACTTTATCAAGCAAATGGAAATGATGGGGCAGATGGGTGGCATGGATGGTCTGATGAAGCTTTTGCCTGGAATGAGTAGCATGAGCGAACGCGAAATGCAAGAGGCAGAAAAGTCTTTGAAAGTGGCTAAGTCTCTCATATTTTCAATGACCTCTAAGGAGCGCCGATTCCCTGATATTCTCGTAGCCGGGGCAACAGCACAGTCTCGTAGAAACCGGATCGTCAAGGGCGCTGGACGTAGCGACAAAGATCTCGCACAACTTATCATCCTTTTTGGCAGTATGCGTGTGAAGATGCAGAAAATGTCAGTCGAAATTAGCGGTGCATCCACAGATGTTGGCCTAACACCGCAACTCAGTGAAGAGGACATGAACGCACTTGCAAACGAAGGATTGCGCAAGAGTGTGTCTCCAGGGATGGTTCGTCGGCAGAAAATCAGGCGCTTGGCGGCTCTGCAAATGAACACAGTTGACTGAGACAGTATTTTTATTACAAGCTCAAGTATTAAATTTTCGTCGGCATCGCGCTGACGAATTAATATTAATTTACCTCGAAGGTATGATACCATTCTTTTTTTTTTTGGCACCGGGCGGGACGAGTCATCCTTGAGTTAATTCTTCCAATACATATCCTGAAGCGTGCCTCGCGCTGACAGGAGCGCTTTTTACATGAGCAAGATGCGACGTGATTTGGAGGGTCCGTTACCAATATTGTCGGCTTAGCCGGCGATGATGGTTGTTCATTATCACGAGACTTGGAATACGCGTAAGGCGAGGTGACAGACTCGACTGGAAATGAGAAAAAAGCATCGTTGGTCTTCAACTATTCTAGCGCTTAACCGACAATCTTGATTTAACGAATTCAAAAATGAATTCATTATAATGGAACGAATGTATGCATGTATGGGTTAAATGAATATATCTTTCGAATAATATGCGCTGTTTGGCAATGATACAGCTTTTGAGTCAAATACGAAGTGCTTTCTTAAATAATGTTACGAAACCTTACGAATATAAATAATGAAGGTAAAAAATGTCACACTCACCTGGTATCGTTTATTAAACATCACGGTCTATTCGTTCCATACATTGTTGACATTTTATTTTTTTATAATTCGAAAATCTTGGTTAAGCCCTTCATACATTCACCCAGTCCAAGAGTTCTAAATTTCTTTTAGCTCGTAAATCATGGTTTAGCTTCCCACTATCACCGAATCCAAGAGTACCTTTATAAACATAAACAACACGATTAAAGTTCTTCCGGATAATAGTCTCTTCTGTACGTGATTGATTCAATTTGATGGTTTAGTTTACGTTACGAGTGTAATTAGTTCAACGCATACTACAATTAACCATCTATCCCTCTGAGGCTATGCCGACCCACATGGAGGGAACCACCGTCCTCGTTCGATCCTGTAGAATTATTATTTTACCTGAATGTAAACAATAATGTATGTACATATTCAGAATAACACTTAGCAATTGGTGTATGTAATTAACAATAAAGGTTATCCCATCCATATGAATTATCCCATCCCACTAGCTAGGCAAAGCAGAATTTTTACTGTTTGGGTTCCACCCGTCGACCCGTATCATTAGGCCTGTTTCCGTATCATCGGGCCAGTCAAGTCAAATGGATTAATACTCGCTTTGAAAGAACCTTGAAATTGTTTCCAGTGGATTTGTATAATGTATTTCAATACACTCTACAAAAGGGAAACAACTGATTAGATGTAGGGTTTTGGTGAATCTATCAGCGGTACCGTATCGTACAAATTGTTTCTGATTGTAAATATGGAGTGACCCCATGTCAAAAAATGACTTCCTGGTCGTTTTCTCAAACTAATTGCACATGTATTGTTGACTTTCGGTCGGCAGGGTGGTTATATGTGGTTATCATAAGACTGCAAACCGAGCGTGCAACGGATCGTACAGACGCGCCCTATAAACCCCTGGCTTCCTCGCGTCAAGATAAGTAAGTTAAGTGCCCATTCACGGTTTATGCGTGTTTCAGAATTTCACCGAGTTGCCCACACATACCTCGTACATATGTTGTGAAGACGTTGAGTGAGTGATGTGGCCACGGCAGACGCGGACTAAGCGGCTCTCGTAGAATGCTGCACTCGGGACGAAAGGGGTGGGACATCCACGGAAAAACGAAAACGAGTTAAATGTTTCAGCCTGAGAATCGCGCACAAATAACATCGTGCCATTGTGCATTGGGTGTTTCAGTAGCCCTTGTTTCCCCGGAGCCGACTCCGCATGTCGAACTGGCCTCGCTTGCAGGAAACATACACGTCTCTAGCCGTCGCACAAACTTGCGGAAACAAAATACTGCTCTTCAAGCAGCTGTTAAGCGAGTGCCTGTGCACACAGTCCGATTTTTCGACACACTTAAGAAACTCTTCGAGCATCCCTTTACACGATTTACTCATGCTCCGCTCATAGCGCACAAGCGCCGGTTTCGGGGACGGGGGAAGTTTTGAACGTTCTTTCTTGGAGTTTTGAACGTTCTTTCTTGGAGTTTTGAACGTTCCTTCGGGGTTGCCGAGAACAATTCGGCTGCCAAAAGTTCTGAGAAGCTCGAGAGCGCAGCAAAAAAAAACCCGATACCCGTTGGGATTTTGGCACTTTTCAAATTGAGATTTTAGTGTTGTAGACAAGGGAGTGCCTGTGGCTTCGCTCACAATTTCGGCATGAGAAATATTTTGATGTGAGCCGCCCTCTGCGAGGAGAACTCGAAGCCGCGAGACGCCCGAACCGGACGATACGGATGCTCCTTCGCCGCGACGCCCACGGCGCGCGGCTTGATATGATTAACGCAGAGCTAGCGTACCTAGTGGCAGGGCGAAACGTTGAACGCTCTTACTTGAATTAAATACTCGAGCCCGTCTCGACTCGTCCCAAACTAGCCTCCCGCAACCCAATTATCATTTCTCACAATCACAAGGGATCGGAGGCACCTACCACGGACTAAGCGCGATTTAATTCTTTTTGGGTCGCTGCGTCTTCCTATCAAATATCGTGATTTCAAAGCGAACTTCTCACCCAGGCGCGATTTTTTTGTACCTCCTAGCTAGCCGCTCTATTAACTCATTAAGGTAACATGTCATACTAATTGCCCATGACATACTAATTGCCCATACGGAGCTTGCTTTTTTGAGGTAGTAAATATCGTTTTTTTTTATAAATGATTAATACAGTTTTGGCTCGCGTGAAATAAATTAAAATATCCCCGCCCGTATCGTAACGTTACTGTGGCCTCGGGATCAAAAGAAATTTGCTCACGGATCGGATTCATTGGTGGGACAAAATCACATCCAAAGAAGAAAAGGTGCCTTCAAGCCTGCTATAAACGTCGCGCAAACTAACTCGGTCCGGGAAACGTACTGTGCGCGTCCTCAATAGACCTTCCGGCGCGAGCTAATCCATCACATCTCTTATCATCGTTGTGCACGCACCCCTACCGTAACAAATATGACAACTGTCGCTTCCACGACTGTGACCCCAAGGCAAAGTTCAAAGGTTTCTGTACGCAATTCCCGAACTCGTCACTTCAGTGCAGCTATCCCCCGCCGCCGTGCTGAGCGTTGTATCCTGACGAGGGCGGAGGTTACTAATGGCAATGGTGCGTACGCACAGTAATTATTTGTATTTCCGTGTATTATGGACCGGCGTTGGCGTTTCGTTCAGGTTTCCCGGGTGCCTGCCTGGTCCACGTAAGCATCCGCGAAGGATTCCGAACAGAGCAAACGCAACCCGGCTTTCCACAGCTAACCTTCTCTTCGAACCCTTATTGATACCTAGGTGCTGCAACTGTGGTGACTGACGCGACATTTGAGGCAGAGGTACTGAAGAGTGATATTCCAGTTCTTGTAGACTTCTGGGCGCCCTGGTGTGGGCCCTGCCGCATGATTGCACCACTCATCGACCAGCTAGCTGAAGAATATTCGGGCAAGCTGAAGGCAGTAAGTTTTTTAGCCTGTTTCGTACCGTCGATCTTTGCTGCTAATTGCTTGAGGTCGTGCATATTCCTTGATCATTCGAGGTCATCGAGATGTTTGACGCGCTTCACATTTTTTTGCTAATGAGGTTTCCTGTTGACGGGTCCTTTGGTGTTTTCTCGCCTGCTTCACAAATTGAAAGTGTTCGCACAAGGAGATCCAAGCGTTCCATGCTGACCTCATAACCCTTCAAAAACCAGGTGAAGCTGAACACAGATGAAAGCCCGAGCGTCGCCACTGAATACGGCATTCGCTCTATTCCTACTGTGATGATCTTCAAGGGAGGACAGAAGCTTGATACCGTCATTGGTGCTGTCCCGAAATCAACTCTGACTGGCACGATCGAAAAGTATCTTTAAATTAGCTTCTCTGTTGGTGTACAAGACATAGTAGGTTTGTCTCGCGCTTGTCTGCCTGTACTCGGATTTCGGGGCAGTGCAACAGCACAGGAGATTGAGCAAGTTTCGCTTTGCTTCAGCCGAACAAAACGAGTAACCACTGTGAGATCATTTTTGTCAGGAGATGATTAACTCCGCTCAAGTGTTGGGCACGGAGGTTTAGCTAACATATTTTTGTACAAGTAACAAGAACGTATCCCTGTGCACGATACATTGATGTTCAAGAACATGACGTAATTAAGAAGATTTTCTAAGAAACAACGCCCAGTATCTCGGCCACTGAACGCAGCAGTTCTCACAACCATATCTGTGATCATCAACATCTCTTCATCTCTCCGAACTCCTTCCTTCTGGCACGGGGATCCTGACTGTAAGGCGCGCACTTGAAAGGATCTTTGTAAGAACCCCCAAATACATCCCAAAACACAAAATACTGCCCATAGTTGTAAGTGAAACCGGTGTGATGGATGGTATGATGTGCAGCACCGTTAATGAATGGGATCCTGAGAGTAGTTCGATCGTGGATGTTAATTGTCCAGAGTCCCACGATAGCAAGCGCAAAAAAGTAGCTCATATGGTGCATCGGAAAAATGAAAACGAAGATGTGATATGGGCAGCCTTGTAGCCAACCATCCAGAGGATGAAAAGCATAAGAAGAAAAAGGAGTTGTTTCCTTGTATTTATGATGCAGTTTGTGAAGCGGCGCGTACAGTAAACGATGGTGCAGAGCCCGATGAATCCAGTAGACACAGGTGTCCGAGAAGAGCAGAAACATTAGCGGGGAACCAACTGTCAAATAAAACCAGCCTGATGTCGTGGTTGGTAGATCCTGGATGGCACAGAGGGAGGTGTTCAAGGTACGAGAGACAATCACATCAAAAGGGGAAACTTGAGTTTGGGGGCAGTGTTTGAGGTGGATTTCCATCTCACCCAATAAATCTTGGTCAAACCGGCCTCAACAAGGAGCTCGAAAGGTGCCGTCATGCCTGCCATCACGATAATCGAAAATATGCTGAGCTTAATTTCATTCACAACTTGATCTTGTCCTTCTTTCTGGTCCCAAGCGGCGAAATTTTTCCCATCCGGTTTGCGCCTCGTGTACAAGAGATAGTAGACGAGCGGACATAGAGAGAAGTAAAGGAGGAGCGTGAAGATGGTAAGGAATGTCCACATCACAATAAATTTGCGCCCGATACTGTAAGCTTCAGGCCTGAATTCGTCCAACCCGAACAGGTATCTGTCAACTAGATGCTTATTTATCCAGTTTGACGTGCCGTCGAAGCCGAGTCCGAGGCCAATTACGGTAGGGACTTCCATTTCGCTGTGGATCAACACTATTTTTTGACTTTCTGGTTCCTGTGTTGGGTTGGGTCGATGTTTTCGATTTTCGCCGCGTTCTAACGGAGTTCTTGACAGCTTTTTGCAAGGTGCTGTGGGTTAAACGGAGCCTGGAACTACCACAACTATTCCAGTACGTGTTACTCGTACTATTCTTAAGTGTTATTACCTTCGAGGCATTTCAGTAAATAAAGTTCTTTTGTAATAATGATAAAGACATTAAGATCTTAAGATCTAATAATAATAAGAATAATTCTACAGGATCGAACGAGGGACGGAGTTCGCTCCATGTGGGTCGGCATAGCTTGAGAGGGATGGTTAATTGTAGTATGCTTAATAATTACAATCTTAACGTAAACTAAACCATTAAATTTAAATGTATAAAGGCTATCTAGCTATATATCCGGAAGAACCTCACTCGTGAACCTACTTGGATCGAGTATGTGAAAAAAAGGTACTCTTGGATTGGAACGAAAAATGCTGACAATGTATGGAACGAATAGACCGTGGCACCATCGTGGAGGGCACGTCGCGTAATGCCGCGGCGACCTCCTCGCGGCGTAACCGCGACATCGTCGCCGCCGACTGTCCGCTGCGCGCGCTCGGTCTCTGATGGACGTTTCGCGAGTTTAAGATCGGCTCGAGTTGAAACTTCGACGTCGCGCGCATAATATTATTAAATATTAAATATTATTAATATAAGTCAAATAATAAATATTTTAATAAGTCAAATAATAAAACTGTATTATCTACGTAATGTTATTACGTAAGTTTGGTTTCGAAGGTACATATTTATATTCATAAATATATTATTATATATTATTATGATATCATATATAATATGACAACGGAAATGAAAGTACACAGATCAAAAACATTATTAAAGGTGTTTTTTCAAGTGTTTTTCAGGTGTTTTTCGTTCACAAGTTAACTATTTATAATAATACTTGAAAAACACTTGAAAAACACTTGAAAAAACACTTGAAAAACACTTGAAAAACACTTGAAAAAACACTTGAAAAAACACTTTAATGTTTTTGATCTGTGGACTTTCATTTCCGTTGTCATAGTGCATTTAATGTTATTATTGTAGTGCTATGAAATACTTGAAAACACTTGGGAAAGTACGAGACGAATAATAGCTACTTTCCGTTGTCATATAATATATGAACGAATGAAGGTATCTCGACGAAACTTGAAGCAAGGGTTTTATCGGTGGTGGGAACGGCCTTACTTCATACGCTGACCAACGCACTGCGACAACGTTCAGAGACCTATCCAAAATTCATCGTTGTGTGATAAACAAACATGTCAGTCAGTCGCATTGTCCATAACTCGCAGCATTGTAGAAAGGCGTCATTCGGTACCTCTAGGCATGGGTACCGACTGCGCAGCAGTGAACCAAACGCGACTTCCCTCGCGTTCTGCCGAAAACAAAACTCCGTTTCGCTCTGCTCACAACGCAGTTCCAAGAGCCTTTCGTCGGTGCGCGCGGAGATGCGCTGAGATCATGCGTTTCTTGTCATCCAGACTTGAAAAATCGCCACGGGTTTTCGCGTGATAATGACTTTTCTTGACGACAGGGCATCGAGCTCGCCCAGGTAGCTTTTGATCTCGACTCAGAGACGATCACGACCATTGTCGCAGCTGTGCTCGGTGTTGGTGCTGGCCTTGGGGTCCCAATATTTTTCGTAATGCAGGTGAGTAATTGGCCCAGTAACTGTAAACTAGACTGTCACGATACTAGCGCCTTCCCGTGCCCGGAATTTGCGCCTGCCACCGGTCCCTCTGTTCTGTTGCACACTTACTCACACTTATTTTACGCACAACAAACAGGAAGAGCGCGACAAAGAGCGTCTTGAAGAGATTCGCGAACTGAATCGGGCTACACTGAAAGCCACAGGGGAGCAAATGAGCGAAGAAGAAATAACTGATCTTCGCCCGTCTCGCTACCTGGATCGTCGCGAGTTTAAGGATGATGACTGAGAGTCACACGCAACTCAAGACAGCATCAATGAAGAAGTTCATTTTCAAACTATGCAAGACGTGGGCAACAAACAAGATATTAAAAAACATCGGGTTCCCTGACGTGAGAATTATCTCGACCATTTAGCTAGGGTTCTGCAACATCATTCTACCAGGAACTTCGGGTAGACCCTTTTATACAAGGTTACACACACAGTGTCCCTCTGCTGAATCACTCCATTAAAAACGCACTTCATGTGCCCATGCATGCCAACAGCTTCTTTGATTTTGCCCCTTAAACCATGCTTTGTCCATAGCTCTAACGGTTGAAACCACCGAACATCGTCGGGATTGAAAAACATGTGCCGGACAACGGCTTTAGACTTGTGTGTCTTGAACGGCACCCCAGTTAGAATAACCCGCTTAAGAATGATCCGGTTTGTGTCTGATTTATGCACTCCGCCAGAGAATACCAGACGTGCGATTGCACCAGTAGCAGAGATTTCTTCCTTGAGCCCAAGAACTGGCGCTGGTGGATAGGTTACGGGTCCATACACAGTTGCAATGGTCCGTTGACCTGGGAGCAAAAAACGCTCAAACTTGTGCTTGTCCCCCAGCCCATCTGTCGAAAAGATTGGAGAGGCGCGTTCGCGTCGAAAACCAATATGAAACCAAAGAGGGGTTTTACTGCGTAGAGGCAGGTCATATGAAGGTGATTTCACGATACTGTAGTGCATGACGGTAAGCTTGCTCTCATGTTGCAAGAGAGAACTTAAGATGACTGGACCAGAGCCACCACACCAACCATTCCAGATTGGACCGACCCCTCCACTCCCTATATACCCTCCCGGTAAATGTGATTCATACTGTGCTGCAACCTTTCGGTCGAAATTCTTCCCAGTGAACAAAGCCATAGCGGCCATGCGTGGTATACCTTTCACAATGACCCTTACAAAATCTCCAACGCCCGCTCCAATGGAGTTCTTGTCACATGTCATCGCCTTGCGAGTGGCACGACGGAAATTACCAAAGCCAAACAGGCGTGAGTACTCCGCCGGAAGTTGCTCTTTAGGATCCCATCGAGATGATCGAAACGACTTCAAACCACGATATCGCGCGAAACGCTTACGGGCTGGGGTGTTGAGTGGTGTCTCAATCTCATCTGGAAATTGAAGTTCATCCTCTACAGGTGTGTGGTAAGAAATATTGTAGGCTGGTTTGCGCTGGACATCACCGTTCTCGCCAGATGCAGAGTCTAGAGTTGATGTGCATTCTATATCAGCCCTATCTGGTTTAACAACTCCTCCAACTTCGCGTTCACAGAGATAACTCTGTAGCTCGTAGCTCAGAATTTCGCCATGGGCCTTGTCATCGACCATGCAATCTTCTTGGTGCGTCTTACATCTGTTTAAGGATACTCCTGAGTGGTGCTGGGGGAAGCGATTGTCCTTGTTGTACGAACTGATTTCCCGTTCAACACATGAGTCATTAATCCCCTGTTGGCTAGACGATGCTATATCTTCGTCAGTTGGCCAGGTCTGCTCGTTTGAGTGAGGGTCGGGTACATTCTCGCGCAGTGCAATCTCCTGATGATTTTGGTCAGGCGCATAAACGAATGCATCCCTGAAATAATCATCATCACTCGCATCTGTATTTTGTTTGTCACCTCCACGACATTGACTATTGTTTGGAACAGCAATACTCATTATCTGGACGATAGGGAAATCTCCTATGCCTGGGAGGTGAACGAGTTGGTTGGCAGATAATTTTGAGCCCCGCACGAACCCTTCAATGTGAACCATCACTGTATGACCATCCCGCATGGGATTCAAGGTAGACGGAGCCGATTCAGGGACAATTGTAAAACGTTCGGTTAAGACATATGCACGTGCCGAACGCCACTGCAGCTGGGATCCACGATGCTCACAAACCTGACGGAAGATTTCACAAAGTTCGTTCTTGAAGTCAGCAGGATAGAGCTTCAAGTTATCAGGAGGTATCCTGAATATATTTTGGACCAAGTCCCTACTCAGCTTCCGAGCGTTTGTTTTAAATTTGATCGGCAACGCGTCAAGTCCACGCAGCGCACAGATGATTGGCGGCAGCCCTTGCGCCTGTAGGATAGGAATTGTCTCGGAAAGAGTAGGCGCCGACTGAATGTCTATGTGCGACATGCACGCGTTCCGGCAGGCTGACGCTGACAGCTCAACAATTTCGGATAACTGAGTTTCTTCACGACCCGATACGGGTACAACCAGAAGAAGCAGATCTGCTACCTTGATTATCTCAAGTGCAGCAAGTGGCACATCTGGTGGTATAATGATGAGGCTCAATCTCTGCCCATTATTTACCTGAAATGTAACAGGGCATGCCGAACTCGCCGTCAGCGCGGTCAATATAGTTCCGCAGTCCGCAACTTCCGCTGCATTCAAGAAATCCTTGATAAAATCAAACAGGTCGACCTTCTGAGTGAGACCTAGAAGGGCAACCACCTTCGGGGCTTTATGCGACCCGCGCCGACTTTTCAGAGTTTCTGAACGGCTTGCATCGCGGAGCTGCTTCGAACGATGTGCACGTTCTGCTTTTTGACCCGCACCGAAATTAACCTGTTTATGTGAACGTCGCAGAGAACCTTTTAGCTTTCGAACAGCGCGCCATGGTGAGATTTTTTTCGGCGGCGGGCGGGCGGGCGGCGCTTACCATTATCGACTTGCGGTTTTTCTCGAAGTTCGCTTCACTTGCCTCCTTGTGTTTTTCACGCGTGCCTCTCGCCGAGTGTCGCCCAGGTTTGTGCCCTTTGTTGCGCTGTCCATGGGCTGACGGAGTTCCCATCCGTTCCCGAACTGCGCTCTCCTTCTCCCACAAGTGTATACTAACCGCCGGGTGACCACGAATTTGTAATAGTATTTTTTTGGCTGGAGTGGACCGGCCGGAAATAAGCTACCAAAGTAAGTGTTACTTTGTACCTCGAAGGTATTAATTTAAGGATGACGTAATTACAGTGAATACGATCTGATTAGCGCCCAGCACGTGTCGGCATACAAATTCTAACTGTTTGCTCATAGGAGTACTCTTGCACACTAGAGTTTGAATAAAGCCAAAGTGTTTGCGCTGCACAAAATAAAACTCTGGTTTTCCCGTTGCCCTCGAACCGCGCTTCAAATTGTCAAGCCCGATTTTGAAAATTGGTTTTCATGGCGCAAAGATCCGCCATCTGTTTGGGCGCGCGGACTGCTCGATGGCGAGGGCATGAATCGAAACTCGGGCTTGACAACTTTGTCGGACTCCTCAATAGCGCTGTCCGAGGATGAAAAAAAAGCTGGTGAAGGTCAAGGCTCGAAAAAGTTACAGGAATTTGATGGTCTGGGAACCAAGAAAAAAAAGGTGGTCACACTTATTATATTACATTCGTAACACTTCGCTTATTATCAAATACTTACTTGCTTGTACTAGCTACATAGTCTACGTACATCTACAATCAACTTGTAATGAGGTATTTATTATGACCTTCGAGCGAGGTAATAATAACACTTATTAGGCACTTTTAGGGGACAAAGTTTTGAGGGTTTATTGGTTTTTTGTTTTTGCGTTGACGCTTCTCCCAATAATCTCAGGCGGCGGCGTTTTGGGACGGGCGGTCTCTCGAGCAAGAAAACAGTTTTGTGTTGAAACAAAAGTTGAGTCCAATAGACCAGACAAGATGCGGGGGAAAAGCTCGTCTAAACGCGCACACAGAAAGATCGATCTCGGCGAGGCCGAATACACGGACAGACAGCGCAAAGACAGCCGGCTAGGTGGTTTGACAGATGCAGTCCCGGACGACACTATTTTCTTTCTTGATAACGGCGGTGGTTATGCAGCCAGTAGTAGCACGCCCAAAGAAAAAGCTCGCTCGAGAATGCTTAGGGTTGATGCTCTCCTGTCGAAGCCGCAGACAATGCACCCTTTTCCTGTCCCCTTGCCTCGAAAGTGTAGGGCATCATCTTCTTCGAAGAATTCTTCGAGATCCAGCAAAACGTCTTCAAAGGTTCGTAGGGTTGAGAGTGTCTCTGAGGTCTCTGACGAGGCTGTAAAATTATCGCACAAGAGCAAACAACGCAGGATGTTCACCCTTGACGGTCTAGTCAACAGTTTTGCGGACGCTTCCAAAGTAGCGGCGCCGCGTGACCTGTGGGGCGGGCAGGTCAAACCAATGCGGAAGCTTCCCGAGAGCAATATGGTCGTTTTTGCTGCTGCTTCTACTTCGGCAGAAACGCTGCAACCAAGAATGCGCCAGCTTCGTAATACTAGTGGCCAGATAGACACTTTTAATCGCTCGTGTCTCGCCAACGTGGGCATCGCACAAGTGAGTGCTGTGCACATTGATGCCGCGGGAAGCTCATATAATCCTCCAGAAGATGCACGGCAAGAAGTGATCGCTAAGGAAGTGGGGGGAGAGATTTCCGATATGCTGAAAATCCAGTACAATCCAGTAAGGGCACCATTTCCCGGCAGAACAAAAGAACTAAGCCTGACGGAGGAGCTACACTATGCTCAGGGCGACTCGGAAGAGGAAGGCATGAATGCCAACGAGGGACTCCAGAGTCGGACAAAGAATCCAGCAGTGACTCGCGATGGAAAGATGTCGAAAGCGCAGAAGAATAAACGGCAGAGGCGAAACGACCAGGAGGCAAAAGATGCGGCAAACAAACGGACCAAACGCCAGCGCCGAGATATTAGCAGCTTAAAGGACTTGGACTTGCAGATAAATGAAGAGGAGGAAGCACAGCAAGCTAGGCTTGCTCGTCGCAAAGTGACCAGAATGGAGAGAGCATCTGAGGTTCCTTGCAGGCTAGGGAAACACCTTTACCGATCTGAGCCAGCACCGGTGTTACTAACAGAGGAGCTCACTGGCAACCTCCGAACAGTCAGTGGAACTCACACGTTGATACGTGACCGGCTAAAAAGTCTGCAGCGGCGGGCATTAGTGGAGCCGCGCAGGAAAGTTGAAAAGGTTAAGAGCAAGAGTTACATCAAGTACCAGCCGGGTTCCAAAGGAGAAAAGGAATCCGATATGCACAGGGAGACACTGAAGGCGGGTGCGAATTGAGTAGATGAATTCGAGTGAATATGAGGACCCAAAATTTTCCTTCTGTCAAGTCGACAATTAAAATTCAAATACTGCTGCAGGATTCCAAGTCCGGAGTTGTGCAATATCAGCAATAACAGCTTTACGTTTGGTTGTCAGGGCCGACACCATCCATGCCGAGTCCTTTCCAAGAGCTGTATGTATCAACATGCGTCTGGATAATTCTAAAGTCCAAAATCCAAACACTGCTGTGTAATATGATGGTTCCGAACCACAACTATCTTTTTCAAGTTTATGCCGCGTATTGTCATTTCTTTTCAAAACATGGTAAACAAAATACAACTCTTCCACAGATATGAACGGTTCCTCAATATCTGTGGCTGAATTGGTGTCTGAGTCTAGTCGCTGTTCCAAGCTGTGGGCGAGCGCAGCAGAAAGAAATCTGCGATATGTCCACGCGGCTTCTCTCTCAGGGTAAATCTCCAACACCTTGGTTATAAGGGTCACCATTGATTGACATTCCGAGAATAAAAAGTTACCCGAGAGCATCTGTAGGTAATATAATAAAGACGAGTCCATCATGTTGCGCCACGTATGAGAGGTTACTCTCTCAATCAGAATTGCAACAAAAGCTGGTGGCAGAAGAGTTCTTTTTGACCAAGAAAAATAATGTTTACTGCACCGGCTCAGGTGTGTCCATGCAGCGTAGTTAAGTCGTCTGAATCGAATGGCGCGTTCTACCATAGTGACCTCATTAGCAAACATATTTTTGAGCCGCGTGCCTGTGACGTAATTAGTATGGGGGAAAGACAGATTGTTAAGAATCCATCGGCGGTACACCCAGCATGTGGTGGCCTTTGGGTTCACACAAAGAATTGCCTCAGCAAAGCACAACTCACGCACAGCGACATCAACACACGCATTTATACTAAGTCCCGCGACATTATGGAGCAGGCGACGCCTGAGTCCGTTCCACGCCGTATTGTGTTCTCCATTAATAAGGAGTAGGAGACGGAAAGTATCCAATCCAGTTATCGGATCAATGCCGAAAGAAACCGTTTCAGGGATATCACCATCTTTATGCTGAGCGTAGGCGCGCTTGTGCGCCGCTGAGATGTAATAATATAATGGCATTAGCATGTGCACAGCGATAGCGAGTTTTCTCCCGGCCAACAGGAAGGCTCCAGGCACTGCAGTACTTGTGACAAATCCTCCAGAAGGAAAGCATTGATCCAAGCCGAAGACGTCAGTAGGTGCCGCCGATGGCAAAAATGCCAGCTCATCAATCAGAGGGCAGTCGATAAGAGCACCGCTTAGCTCGGAGGCGAGATCCGCGACCGAAGAGATAGGCGAGTGAAGTGTTGCTTTCGGTTTCAGTCGTTCCGCTTCCGTCATGATCTTTGTTGCGAATCCAAAACACTCCGCAATTTAAAATAGAATACCTACGCACGTTATTTTGATAATGAGCATTCTACAAAAGGCGGAGCCGTGGAAGACGTGGCATGTTCACATGGATGATAAGGTTATGCCGAATGCGTGTATTCAGCTCTGTTGCCACTACCGAAAGGTTTACTTTCTTCCGGCTCATTAACACTGAGATCGGATAATTGATGATAAAGTTACTTTTATCTCATCGGTCGTAGACAGTTATTACCTTCATAATATATCATAATATCGTATCTATACGTTTTCTATATTTAAATAATATATTTAATATTATTGAAAGTTCGCAATAATTTTCATAACTCTATCTTATTATTCTTATTAATAAGTTTCGTAATTTGATTATTATATTACAGTACGTATTAATATGGATTATCATAATATTATCAACACTCGAGCTGCGCAAAACTTCAAACTCAACGGCAAATGCATTCGTCACAGTGACGTATTCGTATGAAATGGAAGTTGAGTTTTTGCGCAGCTTTTTTCCTACCCGTATATTTGATGAACATACACTATTACATTTAATATTATGATACCATATGTACGATAATTAAATCAATCGTACCCAGTCAATGAAACGAGACACGACGCAAAAAAACCGGGTTGGAATGTGGGACTAAATGTGACTTCATTCGTAAGTGAACTGACTAATAAGTTTAGTCCCAAATTAGAGTTCGCGTTAGTTACGACGCTCACCTGCTGACCGATTTGCAGTACTTTTCTTCATCGACTCGCGGAATTGGTCAGTAATATATATCGTAATATCATAATATATAGTCGTTCGTAACTTTTCGTTAATCATATGTGTGCAGGGAGAAAACGCTGGATGTTGAGTCCTCCTTCACGACTCTTCCACTGCTCAAGCGCTTCCAGCGTTTTGCTCGCTGGAGACTCGGTCGACCGGCTACAGTACAAGAGCTCGCATAGCTCGCCTGGGTACGTTGAAATTCGTGTGAAATTACCAATGGCTTTCTTATTTTTTATCATCGTTGAACAAGTAAAGGCTCCTAACATTCCTTGAGCTCTGAAATTGTGCGTTGGGACGAGCTCGATCAAGATTCGTCAACCGGCCCGTGGCTGTCAATGGCCGGCGAACGAAGGAATTTCCCGTCTTACATGCGATTGACTTTTTCGACCAGCTTCTTTATCCAATATGCTTTGGTGCTCGTCTCCACTCTATCTTGTGGAAGATGCTCTCAAGGAGTGATTTACGGCTCAGTGCTTGCGTGTTGCTACCTTGGAGTTTTGTTGATTCGTTCATTCTATCATTCTGGAGGCGTCACGAGGGAACTCATTTTTGGTGCACTTCTTGGGATAATTCCGGCCTCTTTTGTTGGTTCTGTACTCGTTTTGCTTGCCGAGCTTAGCCGAGCAGTAGTCGCACTCGGGGAAAACGAGTTGGGCCTACGCGTCGGTGAAGGTCTGAACCTTGAAGCCACAACTGCAGATGTGTTTGCTCTTAGAGATTTGAAGTCACAAAGTTTTCGGTATCATCTGATGGGCCAGGCGCATGAGGCGCTGCCACTCAAGGAGAAAAATGGTGCCCGCAAAGCTGGCAAGACGGAAGAAGGTACTTTTTGTGCTGTTCCGGTGGTTGGTGACACTTGGAGTGTTGATGAGCCAGTTCCCTTTTGGTATGTCTGTGAAAACAACTTCCAATATTTTGTTGGATGCAGAGATGCGTATGAGGGAGTCTATGGTGACAAGGACTATTACGGTTATCGCATCCTGAGAGAGTGTTTGAGGGCTCCGCTTGATATCATGGATCGTTGGAATCACTCAGAACAGCGGTCAACAACCTTGCCTGACCATTTGATGTACTTCTATCGGCTAGGCTTCATGAATACGAACAGTCACGACGCCGAACTTGCACAAAGTGCACTAGTGCACTCAAGTGCTAACTTCCGCGTTGCACTCCAAGGCCAGGCCCCAAAGATAAAACTCGCAGCCTATCAGGAGCCGTGCTGTGCCTCGCACGAAGCTGTTTTGATTGAAAGTATATTTGCCATGGTAGTTGGACCATTACTGGCGTGTCTGATAGTACATATAACTATGACCATGGTCCGGGCACTGTTACAAGGCCAAGGGTCGATCCGGGCTGCCTCCAAGACACGGCAAAAACTTTCAACCATTTGACTTGTTGAAAGAAAATCCGCTTACAAACTCTTTTGTCACTCTGATTTTATCGTAGGCGTCAATATATGACGTACCTCTGCACCCGACATTGCCCGCCTCACATGCATCATATTGATACATCCGCTCACTTCGCGTTTCAGAGGACTCTTCATGGGGTGCATGAAACATATTTGCCTCAAGATATATCATCGGCGAATTTCCAGGTTGTAAAGATCCTTCCCTATTGTTCTGTTGCACAAACTGCTTGATTTTCTCTTGGGGTTTGCGTAGCCTTCAAGGGGCAGGAGCGAGCTCGAATATCACCACAGCATGCGGAGAGACAAGATAGCTTCCCTTTGTTCCTGTTAGATCAATATAACTTAGGGTACAATCAGAGGGGAATGATAGAGATGTATCAACAACTCTAACCCATGCAAACTCATCAGGTGGATGACAAATTTCAGCACTCTGTAGATCCCCCGTGCCATTGAAAACAATGACTGCATCCTGCGTTGGGTTTGTTGTATCCTTGGCTCGCGACCCCGCATGATGATGTGGTGCATATGCTTTGCGGTGACACATCAGCAAACAAGGTGCGCTGGAATCGTCCCATCTTGGAGAAGTATGCCCGTCCATGACTGTCCAGTGCACATTTGCACCCCCTGAACTAAATAAGTCTGCGCGACGCCTTCGGAATGCACTCAGTGCTGAGATGAAGGAATATACTGCATACCCCGCTGTGCCAGGTTTTAAAGCATCCCAACGGAAGCTGTTGATTTCATTCTTCCAGGTATTCGGGGCGCTGCCTTCTCCTCGACGAGTATGACCATATTCGTCTCCGGCACTTATCAGAGGAATGCCATCAGCACTAAAAAGGATTGTAAGTAAAGAACGCATCATCAGATTCGTCTCTGCGGCCGTCGGATGCACAGGCGGCATTGCCCTGAGCGGCGCCCTTGATTTCACGAGATCTGATGGTCCAACTGTATCTGCACCGAGTTCGTTAGGTGGATGTGCAGTAGTCGGGACAGTTTGAACTTTGGCACGCGCTGCAAGGGCACTTGCTATATCCGCTAAGGTTTTCCCATGCGGGGAGAAAGTGAGGGAATTGATAACATGACCAAAGGACGAAGAGCGACGACCCTTGATCAGATCTGCACTTCCGCATACACGACTTGCAAAGTCTCCAAGTGACCCATTTGATCCTTCCATATATTTACTGATGTCGCGCAAGAAAACGGAATTCCTTTCACCCAGGACCCCCCAATTCTGTATCTGACCAACGTCGCTTTCGTTTGGGGTAAGATATAGACGAACCCCTCCGCCTGCTAGGAACTTGTTCGTTGCCTGTCCTTGCGCCACTTCAACAGCAGCTGATACTCCTCCTGAGTCAGTCTTTCCACTCAAAACTGGATCAAGCGCGATTGCCTCCAACAGAGCGGTTCTTCCCACCAGGCTTGTATCAACTCCTTCAGCTGTGTTGAAAAGAAACCCATCCACGCCGAGACTTGTTCGCCAGTGCCTTAGTGAATCAACGATGAGTTGTCGAGTCACATGCGACCGTAAATTCAGCAGCGTGGTGCCGGAGATCGATGAATGTGACTTGACTTTTCCGATGCTACTCATTTCATAATAGCTAAAAACATCGATTCCACGAATGCTGTGACTTTCTGGAGAGGCATCATTGCCTTCACCAAGGTGTGTCAAAACCATATGGACGAGCACATCCAATCCTCGTGCTTGTAAGCTGCGGACAAGCTGTCGCACTTGATAAGGCGCATCTCCGCCATGAGGCGTTGTCATTTCTGGATCAGGAGCAAATAAGCTAACAGGCGCTGCACCCCAATTGTCATCAGTTACACGTCGGGCACTGGCAGTGATGGGTTGAAGTAGGACAGTCGTCGCGCCGGTTTGAATGATATGATCAACCTTTGCGAGCACGCCAGCATAAGTTCCCCGTTCAACGTTCCCTAGATCAGCGCTTATATGACTTGTGAAGTCTGCGACTGAAAGTTCATAGATGATCTCCTGCGCAGGAATTTGACGTAACTTACGGACTCCTGCTACAGCCTTTTCGTTAGGTCCGGAATCATATGCTAGCTGGTACTGCGCCCCTCCATTCATCACATCTGCGAGCGAACCTAAGAGCTTGGGCATTCGTGTGAAAGAATCCTGAAAAGGTCCCAGAGGGGGAAGCAAACAAGTTGCACGTGGATCAAACATGACCATCCCGGGATGAAATCTCCAACCGCCCCTTGCGGGATCTCCGTCGCATTTATATCCATATAGAACTGCCGGGATGTCGGTCCCTGTATGAACACCGCCCTCCCAACATGCAGAACTTGCAGGTAGTGGAAGTATTGAGCCGGGGATACCAACTGGGAGAGCCACATGCCATACGTCTCCCGTTCTGTGGACTGTTGGGTTGAGCGCGATTTCCACAGTTTCAGGAGACGCATCATCGCCCGAAGACCATTGCAGGAACAATGTAACTGTCTCGGCAAAGGCACTGTGCAAAGCAAAATTCACGTATCCAGCCCCGTTTGAAATCGGAGCAGCACGAGAGGCACCGAGAGGCACTGGATGTCCTTTTTCCATACCGATAGGAACTGCAAAAGATGCACATGGCCATTTGCATGCTCCTCTCGGCCCGTCAAATGCGTTCACCCTGTTCGTTCCGGTCTGCAATTCAACTAGTACAAAGTCGATTTCCACGGGAGCAAAGTAAGCAGGCACATCAAACTTAGTCCGCGACAAGCGAAGTGGAAATCCATTACGAAATACGACTGCGCAACCCTCCCCGTCATATACAAATGGTGTTCGCGTAGCTGGTTTGCATGGATCATCGTCGTTGTATTCGGATCCCCGAGGAAGATCTGGTAAGCACATCCACTCATCGAGCCACTCCCTGTGCATTCCCCAGTGCAAATGAAGGTCGTTAGAAGTAAAGATAGGATTCCCGTCACTGTCGTGCGCTATATTCTCTGATACTTCGAAAGTCACCCTGTACTCCTCACCTAATGATTCCACCGAAACCATAATCTTGGGAGCGAGGGCTCGTCAGTTATAGCAAATGTCATCGGGGGGAACGTTTAAGATATCAAGTAATGGAAGCAAACTTTGGAAAGGGGCAATCCTACCTGTCGCCCCGAGGTGGTATGAAACGTATGTCGCGACATACGATCTCTGACCCAAGCGTCTACATCCTGAATGCGGCTCAGCTCTTCTACAGGGCGTGGCAGGGATTTTGAGAGTGTTCGCCCGCGAGGCTGGCGCTCAGCTGGAAGAAAGCGAAGAGCCGGAAGTTCTCGAATGTCCAACGTCGGTTGTTTGTGGGGGAGCTGTCGAGAAATATTTCCGGACCTTCCGCGCGTTTTGTTCGAAACATAACTTTGAGAAGAGCCTCCAAAGTTCCAAGAACGAACGCAACATGTGCCGACGTGCGCTTTCATTCCGTGGACTTACCTTCCACGTGCACGTCGAGACCACGGCTGTTGCGAGGTAGCTCGTGTCCGGTTGAAATGCCCGCTTGACTGAAAGTTAAATAAATAATGAGTTCATATTATAAATTATAAGAGGTACCTTCGAAGGTACCAAGGTACATCTTAAGAGGTACCTTCGTACCTTCGGAACGTAAGTTTTCGAAGGTATTATTTATACCGTCCCCTTAATAGTCTATTATTACATGCTCCGGCCGATCAAGCATAACACGGGGGCGGGTAAGAATACCAAAGGAGTGATGGGCCGAAATCGGAATAATAACTCACAACAAATATGCATGGATGATATTCGGCATAGCCGCATCTACACATTTCGGAAAATTTTTGACTGAAAAATATGTCACACTCACCTGGTATCGTTTATCAAACATCACGGTCTATTCGTTCCATCATTGTTGACATTTTTATTTTTTTAAATTCGAAAATCTTGGTTAAGCCCTTCTTACATTCACCCATTCCAAGGTTTCCTTTTTTTCTTTTAACTCGTAAATCTTGGTTAAGCCTTCACCCACGCACGTCACTGAATCCAAGAGTACCTTTTTCACAAATACTCGATCCAAGTAAGATCTGGTATCGTTAAAACTATAGATACGTGTGTAATAAGATGTAATAAGTCCTTGTATAATTAATTGAATTTTATTTTTATTGGCTTAAGATTGTAATTATATTAATGCATTTTACAATTAACCATCTATCCCTCTCAGGCTGTGCCGACCCACAGGAGCGAACCACCGTCCTCGTTCGATCCTTTAAGATTAAAGATACCTTTTACGAAGCTTTTTGAATTAAAAATCTTAACCAATTTTCCATACGAGATATTGGGACATATTGTCACGGGTTGAAAAATCGTAATATATTTTTTCTTCTATTATTAGGGGGGTTGACCTTAAAAGATACGAAGGTGCCCGCCATTTTCACAATATGTCTTGGCCATGTTATGTTGTCACGACTGAAGACGATCGATTGAAGACGACGCAGAGAGAGATATTTTCTGGCAGGGCACTCGCCCTGAGATCTCCCCCACGAGCAGCTCAGCGTTGAAACAGTCTTTCAAATGGTCTCTCTGACTCAAAACAGCCCCGCAGCCGAACAGCCCCGCGCACACTTCAAGAAGGAATTGTAACAGATGCCGCGGTCTCGCCGCCCTTCAGAAAGGTTGTGTAGCACACACGTTCCGTTGTTTGTGTTCTTATGTCTTCTGGCGGTCGGCAAGGCCCTTGCACTGCTCATTTATGGCTCGGGCTTTTATATTACACGAGTGCAGCTCTCGAACACAAGCACTTGCGATTTCCAGCCTACCGGTTCAAATGATATCCGACGCAACCGAATTCAGCCTGGATCTAACATATCATCTGGCGAGGCGGAATGCTGGACCGACGCTATGATCGATAAAGTTGTATTGGTGATTGTCGATGGCGCTCGTTTCGACTTCGCAGCTGCTTCTTTCGATATGGAAGAAAGCAGGTGGACTAGGAACTCGCCGCTGAGTTCAATTGCAGAGATTGTACAGAAGAAACCAGTGACAACTGAGTTGTTCCGCTTTGTTGCTGATCCACCAACTACGACACAACAACGTCTCAAAAGCATTTTGACAGGTGGTCTTCCTACATTTTTGGAGATCAGCAAAAGCTTCGGCGCTGCCAAACTAGTTGAGGACAACATTATTGCACAAGCGGCATCAGCTGGTCGTCGAATCTCCTTTTCTGGAGATGACACCTGGCTTGAACTATTTCATCGCGCCCACTTTGCCGCAAGTGTCGACGCGCATCCATCCTTTAACGTGCGGGATCTCGACAGCGTTGATCAAGGTGTCAGGCGACATCTCCTGTCAGCACTTGAATACCCTAATGACTGGGACATTCTTATAGGTCATTTCCTTGGTGTTGACCATGCGGGGCATACATATGGAGTGGAGAGTCAGGCCATGGAAAAGAAGTTGCAGGAAATCGATGCCGACATCAAATCAGTCATGTCAATAATGAGTTCGGATACAGCCTTTGATAACGCACTACTGATTGTCATGGGGGATCATGGAATGACACTTCATGGCGATCATGGTGGCGGCACTTCCGCAGAAACTGACTCTTTTCTTCTCATACACAATCCTCGTGCAGCGTCTGTTCAGAAACTAACACAAAACTCGAACGACGCAAATAGCGCGCAGTCGCATGCAGTCCGAGGTTTCAAAATGATGTCGCAGATCGATTTCGCACCGACACTTTCGGCCGTCCTCGATTTGCCAATCCCATTCGGTAGTCTCGGAACTATCCAGAGGAGATTTCTGGAGGTCGCAGTTGCCTCTGAATCTCACCAGGAATCATTTGCTTCATGCATAAACCATGTTATAGAACAATGGTATCTTCGCTCTCTCAGGGGCGCGGCTCTGCAAGTCTGGCGCTATTTGAACACATACGCATTAGAGGCGGGGAACCCTTTCTCTGTAGACGACTGGTCACGGTTGCAGGACCTTCATAATATTTCGCAGAGCTTTACAGCATCAGATTATGACGGCCAGAAATGGCTGGAAGCATTCCTCATCAGTGCCGCAGAAACATCGCGAGAACGTTGGATTCATTTTAATATTAGAAAAATGGCAGTAGGTGTTGTTCTCCTAACCTGCTTACTGGCATTTTGTGCTATGACGTATTTGCCGTTCACGAGCGAAGGCACGACGGTGAATATGCTTTTGACATCCATCTCCAGTCGAATGGTCACTATTAACAGCTTGTTGGAGAGTAGAGCTGTTTGCCTGGAAATACTATTTCTTCTGACTGTCGGTAGTTTGATATCTGGCTATCGAGTATCGAATAGTTTCATTTCAGCCGAGGCAGATGTAGCTCACTTTACTGCTGCTTCATTTGTAATTTTCTTTTTAATTCTCCGAAACTCATTTTTATGCCGAGCTATGAGTTCTTACAGAAGATATGATGCTACTCTGCATTCAGGCATCGGCGCAGCATCAATAACGTGCAACGCGGGCTGTCAACTCCTTGGGGCTACATGGCTGAAGCAAGCTTATCATAGCACAGGGTATGTGCGATTGTTGCCCTTTGCTTTCGTCCAAGGACCTATGTTCTTCAGTGCATTTGCAGCATTACCATGGATTTGCCATCGCGACATGATTCAGGGAAGCACGAATGGTCAACGAGCATGTGTTGTTCTAGCCTCAACGTCAGTTGGTCTTCTTACATTCAAGCATGGAACTTGTTTTGTCGCTCTGTTGCGACTCATGGGTTTTGGGACTTTTGGTCCATCTGTATTGCCTGAGATCTTTCTGCCCTGGATCTCATATATTGCATCAATGATTGGTTTATTTTTACCCAGGAATCTCGGCGGAACGTGTTCTCCGCGCTATGATATTCAGAACGACGCACACAGTACTACATGGCCGCTTCTAAGCATCTTTATACTACTATTTGGAGAACGTGGTTCATTGTGGGGTGTGCTCTCCATCACGCAGTCTGCTGCCGCATTGCATTCCAGCCTACTTGGATCAGCTACTGTAAAAGGAGGTTATCTGAGAGAGGTGTCGCACGCACTCCTATGGCAAGTGCTTGCTCTACAGCTTTTTTTTGCAGGGGGACATTACTGCACGTTTGACAGTTTGCATTTCACAAGTGCGTTTGTTGGAATGAAGAACTTTCATTTTGTCACCATGGGAATCCTGCTCGCTGCAAATACCTGGTCTGGGGACGCTTTGGTTTCTGTGAATCTTCCAGCAGTCGCCGTTGCATGTTTTAATCCGCGGAAGATTGATGAAGAACACCTCACGCAGGCCCTGGGGAATGCACTTTCTCGTTTTGTTTTGTCGTATGCTTTCTTCCGTCTCGTCACAATAATTGTTACAGCTTGCTTTGTTGGTGCTGTGCGGAGCCACCTGATGGTATGGTCTGTCTTTGCTCCAAAATTCGCGTTTGACGCAGCGGGACAGATAATCGGAGATGTGGGGCTCATTTTTGGTGTGCTATCATGTCTGGTTGGAATTCGCTGGTGAAGGAGAAGAAACCAAACACATCATTTGGCAGCAAGGACCTCTCTAGAAGATTCCTTGATGGGGTTGATTTCCTAAAATTGTAATGCTTTTCTTGAATTTAGCCTTACAATTCTTGAATGCGGCAAAGAGGCCAAAGATAGTACAAAACAAGGATTTAACCAGCAAATATTTTGTAATTAATGATCAGATCAGGATATCCAACACAAAAGCGTTTATAAACGACGCCCTCTGCGCCCTCCCTTCTTGCGGGTGCTGTCAGTGGGAACCGGAGTGACATCTTCGATGCGACCGATCTTGAGGCCTGAGCGAGACAGTGCGCGAAGGGCTGACTGACCACCGGGCCCAGGGCTCTTGGTTTTATTTCCACCCGTCGCACGCATCTTGATATGAAGAGCAGTAAGCCCGAGCTCCTGGAGGTACATGGAAAAACGACAAACTCAGTTGGCGTACACGCGTTCGACCTCATCGCGACCGGCGAATCATGTCACATCAGGGAAACTGGCAGGGCATACTCGCCGCACCTTGCAACGGACGGCGACGTCTTGAGCGGCAAGCATTGCGGCATATGGGGACGCTTCATCGCGGTCCGCCTTTACCTTCATTCCGCCTATTTGGAAACACAGAAAAGTCAAATACGGGTCGTGAGCCTCGGGTATTGTTGATCTAGACCTCACCGGTTACACGTACGATTGTCTCCTTTCCAGAAAGATCGGTGACGTGCTGCGTTGTGAGAATGCGTCGTTAGCGTGACAACCATTAGGGTTTGTCGAAAACCCTATTATCAAGGAAGACACCAGGGAGGGGTGCGCACCACGAAGGTATCGTTGAAGGATGCAAAGATATGTGCAACCCCGAAGACGTGTTCTCCCTCGCGAGGGTTAGGAAGCCACGGCTTCTTCTCCTCCGCCGCCGGCACTCCTTTTTCCTCGTCGGCCTACAAAGTTAGATTAGGGAGTCAGTCGCGGCAACAGTTTGGGCTCGAAGGGGTCACATGGAATGAGCAACCCTTGCTTCCTCTTGTCGCATCGGTGTGCTTAATAAATTCGTACCATAGATGTAAGCGTGAAGGTTCGCTGCGTTAAGCGTCGAGCCAGCTGAAAGGGTTTCGAATGCGAAGGAAACCAAGTATTTATGGCTTTTCTCGGTAAAAAATAAAATACGAGCATATTTAATAAACCTAGCTAAATACCACCATAATCAACGGCAAAAATTACCCGATCATATTTGATGAACATACACTATTACATTTATTAAATATTACATAATATTACCATATCTATACATATATATGATAATTAAATCAATCGTATTCTATACCCAGTCAATGAAACGAGACACGATCGCAAAAAAACCGGGTTGGAATGTGGGACTAAATGTGACTTCATTCGTCAGTGAACTGACTAATAAGATTAGTCCCAAATTAGAATTAGCGTTAGTTCGAAGCTCACCTGCTGACCGATTTGCAGTACTTTTCTTCATCGAATAAAATGATACTGTGATGAATCTGCATGCAAGCCCCCACCGACACTTTAGTTTTCGAATCTTCAGTCTCGTCTTTGAATTTGCTTGGGCCTCAGCCGGGTGCGGAGTCTGTGTAATCAGACTTTCTGAACTTCCGGATGATGTTTGCTGCTGCTGGAGCAATAAGTGCACGGCCTTCCTCAACTTTCCCAGTCTGCCTTTCTTGTACAACCTACGAGGAGCTTACAAGCCGTGCGAAAAATGCTGTCTTGCGAAATAAGAGCGAGAAACTGGACGTGACTTCTTCAAGATTGACAAGGCACAACGCCCGTCGTGGTTGCGAGTGCTTTCATAGCCGGTCTTCACATGGTGATTCGTCCAAGGGCGATGATCACGCCGCTGGGTCCAGAACTGCAGACCACTTAAAAAAGTGGTCAAAAACTTCACAATTACCGCCCACCGCAATTGATGGAACGGGGATGAAGATTTTGAAGTCAGAGAAGGAGTTGCTGGCTCTCAAGGCTTTGGCTAAGGCTAGACTCTCAGCCAAAATCCAGTCTCGACATGGGACGAAGACATCTCCTTTCAAGGCGGAACCAGTTAATTGTTCTACAGCGGCATCTATTTTCAGTCCGTCCATCGAATCGCCCAGGCCTTCAAGTTGCAGCTCCAAAGGGAAAATGCCACACTCTGATACACTCGATCCTGACAAACAAAACTTAGTTGATGTATCGGCCCATGGACTTTGTTCATTCAAAACGAACTCTTCTCTTCCCCCGACCGAGCTTATTATGCGCAGCGATGCTCTTTCAGATGCGGTTACAGATATTAGAGATTGGGATTCAATGATTGATTGGAAGATGATGGAGCACCAGGACTATGAGACCCTTCCAGATGATCAATTTGAAAGGCTTTCAGATAAGTTGCATATCAAAGAAAAATGGCGCCCGACGGTGGGCTACTTGCTTAGTCTTGGTTTAAGTACGAGCGATCTAGAGAAGGTCCTCGTTGACTGCGAGGAGCTTTTCAGAAGACCGATCGGAACAATTATGACAAGGGTGGACTACCTTCAAAATGATATCGGGTTTGGAAGTCGTGAGCTGCGTAAGCTCATAGACAAAGAACCAAAAATTCTTTTACAACGGAATCGCCATTCTGCGGCCCGTTGTCGATACCTTACTGACATAGGCATTCCCTTAGATAATCTTCCCAAACTTTTACGCAAACAGCCGCAAATCTTACAATTATCCGTTGCAAAAGGACTGGCGCCACGTGTTGAATACTATAAGAACTCGCTGCTGATTCCCAAATCGGATATTCCGAAGCTTATACAACGAAATCCTGCTGTTTTGACCTTCTCGATTGAAAATCAAGTGAAGCCACGAGTTGACTATCTGAGGGACCTCGGCATACCTAAAGATGGAGTGGTGAAGATGATCGTGAAGCACCCCCATTTATTGCATTACAGTTTTGAAGGGCTGAAAGAACACATTGACTTTCTATCCTCCATTGGGATGACCGAGGAGGATGTGGTACACACTGTGACACGGCTGTCGCAAATCTTCTCCCTGAGTGTAAGTCAGTCACTCAGGCCGAAATTTCGTTATCTTACAGAAGAGCTAGGCGGCGACGTCAGGACCTGCGTCAAGTTTCCAGCTTACTTTTCTCTTTCCCTTGACCAACGAATACGACCGAGGCACACGTACATGCAGCGCTTGAAATGTGCTCCAGATCCATTTCCAATGAAATATCTCAGCGAAAAAGACGACGCTTTTGCGGGAAGGGCGCGACGGAGCTTAGAGGACTATATCAGCTACAAAGTGAGGCAGTTCTCGAACGTTTCTCGTCCCACGCCTATATATCCTTTTTATCCGTGCGATTCCCTTTCCTATAATTTATCCGCCAGACATTTTTTCGCTCATGCTGAAAGCCTCGTCCATCGCACAAATGATTCTAACTGTCTGAACACCGGAATCGATTTTGTATAGGAATCAATGGTGCCAATTTTCTTGTTGGAAACAGCAAGACAGAAAGAAAAGACATCTGAAAGGATTCGTTCGGAGCAAATATCTTTGAAATTGAAGGAGGCGAGACCGGACAGCCATCAACGCGGGATCCTTCAGAACAGACAGCCACACAGCAAGAGACTCGTCGATGCCCGCAACTCTATGAGTCGCGGAAAGATGCTTGGAGTTTCAGCACGAAAGCCTCGCGGTAGTCCCTTGCAGAGAAGCTCGGGAAGGTGACATTCATGGTTTTTTATTACGACAATCCCTAAAAAAGTGCATCGAATTCTTTTCTCGGCGTCTCTCAAAACTAGCTCTGTTGAGCATACAGATATTGTAGCTTTTTTTGGAGTTCGGCAACCTTCAAGGCGTATGTAGAATATTCATCATTTGATTTTACTTTCAAAGAATAGGTCATAACAAACGGTCACCTTTTTTTGCTTTGCATCCTGTTTGTTCTCTAACCCATTCATAGCTTTGTCCAAACGATTCCTGTGAAGGTAAATAAGGAAAACTGAGCTTGTATTAAGCTAGAGTATGAGCAAACTCCTCACGTCTCATTTTCAATGAAATCTAGACGCTTGGCGACATTGCTCAACGCCTCTACTTTATCCTGTTTGATCAGAGCAGGTCCGATGAGCTTGTAAACTTTTGCATCGTCGTTCAGCTTTTCAAGCTCCTGTTCCGGAGAAAAGCAAAAAATGAGGACTATAAATTCAGAGGATATACTCATTCGTTGCAAATGAACCCGCAGTTTCACCTTGTGGACTAGATCATTTTCGCTGTACTGCTGCGCGAATTGGCGTCGACTTGTCATGTTTCTGCTCAAGTCTGCGATTTGAGTTCGCGGAGGGGTGATGCATTAAGGGCAAGGGAAAGACGCTGGAGAAAAGAATTTGGAGGCGAGTCGTTCGAAACATTCCAAATACCTTTTTGCATTGAGTTCAAATCATTTGCCTCAAGAGCTAAGTCGTCTTGCAATCCTTTGATGGCCGACATTGCTGTGTCGTGTGCCGGCCAGTTCGAACTAGGGAGGCGTGGCCGCGGATCTGCTGTTCTGTCCAACCGCCCGGGCTGCTATTAGTAGTAGTGGTAATGATGGTGGTAGTACCAGGGGATTTTTACATATTATAATAATAATATGATTTAAGATTATGTTTTTATTCGGCATAGCCGTTGATTACAGGACTCGATGTCAACAACATATTGAAAAATGTCCGGTCACCTGGTATCGTTAATCAAACATCACGGTCTCTTCGCTCATACATTGTCGACATTTTTACACCCAATCCAACGTTTTTTTTAACTCTTTTAACTCGTAAATCTTGGTTTACCTCTTGACCCACGTCACTGAATCCAAGGGTATTAACACAAAACAGCCACGCTTTACCTACGAGTATTCAAGGTGTGTTTTAATTGTCTAATTCAGATGGAACCGATCAATTCCGTACGGTGCTTCTTCATACCTTC
>Ga0302114_10000309_pt1 | contig 35017 bp, 27 predicted proteins | sample AG5_Surface_MG_FD_203107 | JGI IMG/M metagenome (GOLD analysis project Ga0302114, IMG submission 203107) | Marine microbial communities from Western Arctic Ocean, Canada - AG5_Surface | ecosystem: Environmental > Aquatic > Marine > Oceanic | place: Canada: Western Arctic Ocean | collected...
CGGTGTATGGCTCCGAGCTGTCCTTCATCACCGCCTTCATGCACACGATCATGACGATGGCGAAGAAGAGGTACGAGATGGAGGAGAGGAACCCGAGGACGTACACGCCTCTGTACGTGCTGTTGTCGGTGGACTCCCATCCCGCCATGCCGGACAGTGTGTACTTGAGCCACTTGTCGTGCGCGTCCAGCGCGATGGCGACTTCGCACTGCGCGAAGAACATGTGGATGCAGGAGCCGACGATGATGCCGTAGCTGAATCCGGCGCCGGTCTTGGCGATCGTCTGTGGACGGGGGAGAGCGGGGGGGTGAGTTCGTCGTCTCCTCGGTTTTTTTTGGTGCGCGATCGGGGCTGGCGCGTGGTCGAGTCAAGGTCAAGTGACGACAGCTGTGCGCACCTTGCGGAGAAGTACGAGGAGCGAGAAGACGAGGAAGAGGATGTTCAGGACGATGGCCCACGAGATGTTGGCGACCAAGCCCCCCACGAGCTTCTGGGAGGTCTCGTCCACCTCGCCGGTCGCGGCGTCGGTCCAGTCGAGCTTGTTCAGCTTTTGCGCCACCACGATGCCGCAGACGAGGAAGAGGAAGGCCAGGAAGGCGTTAAATATCCAGCCCCACCAGAGGGACTTGCGGTAGGTCCACCCGCCGCAGATCTCGGCGAAGAGTCCCATGGCGACCGAATGGACTGCTACGGACGGCGACGCGCCAAGGAGAGTGTGATCAACCGGGCTTGGTTCCATTATTCCGTCAGCGCGATTTTCGAATAATTACCGAAAAATCTGAAATGCAATTACACGGAAATCCCAACCGCACACGCATACGGATCTGAAATCCTATACCACATTTGGCCCGCTCGCAGCTGCTTTGGCAGTGCATGCGGATGAGAGCCACAAATTTGCACATCTGCCGCGCAAAAGTGTCGTCTGAAAGATATCAGGCCGTTCGACCAATTCGGATGTGTTGGTTCAGACGACAACGGATAGCCAGCCCGGAGGGTACCCACAGGTCGCGCGCACCGACCCGTGCTTACCCACCGGGACGAGACCAAAGGACGGACCAAAGTGCTCCGCCCTGACCCGCGCTTCCGGGCGAGCGCTCTCGCGTCGGTTAAAAATCGTGAGAGCATGGCCACCCTCTCGAGACAAAACTCGCGTAGGTCCGTCGACGGCCCCGTGGACATGCAGATCGCGCTGCTGTCCCAGAAGGTAAAGGACGGATCACGGGGTAGCGTTCGCGTCGCGTGCGGCGTTCGCGCGATCGGCGGCGGCAGCATCCTCCAGGAGCCCCTCGCGCCGTACCTCGCGGGCGGCGAGGAGATGCGAAACCTCCTGGGGAATCGCGCGAGGCGAGAAGATGCGAGGGTGGTGGAGAACGTCGCCGTCCGGCACAGGGCGATCGACGACGTCATCCTCCGGCACTGTACCCCGGCGCGCGGCATCCGGCAAGTCGTCTCCATCAACGGCGGGCTCGACAGCCGCGCGTATCGTCTCAACCTGCCGGAGGTGTCGTGGTTCGACGTAGATCTCTTCGACGTCCTGGAGCTGAAGAAACGACTGCTGGAGAAGGCGCCGGAAGCGTTGCGAGCGTATTCGATACCACGGGTGCAGTCCGTCACCCCGGTCGGCATGGACGTCCTCGCGGACGCACCGCACTACCTGCGAACCGCGCTGGAGAAGCAGGGCGTCGACTTCACACGCCCGGTGCTCTACGTGTTCGAAGCTTGCCTGTACAACTTTGAAGCGGAAAAAGCAAAGACGTTGATGCGCTCGCTGCCGCGAACTAAAGGCTCCGTCATCGTCGCCACGCATTTCCAACGCGCCATGCTCAAGTGGGTGCGTGACCCACGACACCAGGCGGAGGCGCCGTACCTCGCCGAACTCGCTCACCACTGGCGAAGCAGTCTGGAAGAATGCGCCCGGAATGGAGCGTTTAGGTGAGTTTATTTTACACTTTGTATGGGCAATTAGTATGACGTCGTGTTTCTTGTACAGGGGCTGGCGGGTGCGAAACGCCAAAGGGCTGAGCGCCCACGCGAGGGCGTACGGGTATTCAGTGCCGCCGAACCTATGGGCAAAAGGTGAGGAGGTGGTGTTCGAGATGCACCGGGGTAAGGTGTGCGGGTCACGCAGGAGCGTCTTCTGGCGGGCGCCGAATGGGCCGATAGGTCCTCCAGCCACCGCCGGTCGAAGAGACGCGAAAGGTGAGTTTCTTTTAATCTTTGTACGGGCAATTAGAATGACGTCGTGTTTTATTTGCGATTAACAGGTTTGCGATCGCCAGACGCGTCCACCGCCGTCGGCGGTTGGGTAGGGGTATTGAGACGCGCGGCGCTGTACACCGCGTGTGGGTTCATCGGTCACCGGCACGGCGGGGATATCGCGCGGTTCTGCGAGCGTAACCTCAAGGAGACGTACGACCGTGTGGTCAGCACCGGTAGGCTAATTAAGGTTAGGTACGTCGACCCCAGCGTATCGTTTGCAGTGGACAAATGCGGAAAAGGCGCCGGGCTGGCGAGGGAGGGAGTGACGCACGTGCGCAGGGTGCACGTGGACTCGCGGCTCCCGGAGAAGCACAGGCGGTCGGACCTGAACGCGATGAAAAAGAAGCAGGGGTGGCAGGGGTAGCTAGTCAGACTGAGTGTTACGTAGCGCTACCTTTATCGAGTGTCGCCTTTGCGGACTATGATATGTTATTTGAACGGTGGCTCTCTCTCGCTTAACTCGCTCACATTCGCCTGTACGCCTCGCGCGCGGCTTCAATCTCCCGAGCCTTGGCCTCCGCCGCGGCCTTCCTCGCACGTTCCTGCACCTCCGCCACGCTCTTCGCCACCGCTTCCAAGTCCACCCCGTCCCGCTTAGCCGCCTCCTTCTTCAACTCCTTTGTAAACAAAAAACGACGTAAGTCAATCTAACTGCCCATACAGAAATAAGTAAAAATAAACTCACCTTCGCCGCGCGTTCCGCGTCTTTCTGCCCTTTGGCGGTCAACGCCTCGATCGTCTGCTCCTCGTCCGTCGTCATCAACGCGTCGAATGCCCTCTGAATCTCCTTGAACTTAGCCTCGGCGGCGACGCGGCCGTCGCCCGCTGGGTGCTTATCCGGGTGCCACTTCACGGCGAGTTTCCTGTACGCGCGTTTGCACTCGTCTTTGGGGGCGCCCAACGACACGCCCAAAACGTCGTAATCTTTTTTGTGCCGGAGGTGGTACTCGCGTCGCGCGCGTTCGCGTTTCTTAGCCTTGTAGTCCTTCTCGTCCTGCCGCTGCTTGACCTTCGCGTCGGCAGCCTTGTCGAAGAGCTCGTGGATCATGCGCTTGGCGACGGAGCGCGCGTCGGCGTCGCCGAAGAGCATGAACACCGTGACGCCCGCGACGTCATCCGGTTGCGCGGCTGCGTCGGCACCCCCCCGCTCGCGCATGAGCCCGCCCTGATCGGTCCCCCCGAACCCGATCGACATGTCCTTACTCTTCTTTCGCACCTGCAGTCGGCAGTTGCTCTTCTTCTGGATCCGCTTGATGTTCTCGCCGCCGGCGCCGATGACGAGCTTCACCTTGTTATCGGGAAGCTCGATGCACTCGTCCGGTCGGTCCTCCGTCTCCGCGTCGATGTCTTCGAGCATCGCAGCGTCCGCCCTGGCCTTGACCTCCTTGCCGCTCTCCCTCGCGAGCTTGATCTCGTTCGCGCGTCGTAACATGGCCTCGCGCTTGACCGCAGCCTCCTCCTCCTCGCGGCGTCGCACCTCCGGGTCGATGGTCGACGCCATGAACGCGTCCAAGGGATCGACGTCGGGATCTTCCGTCTGCGTTTGAGGTGGCGCGGATGCCGCCGCCGCGTGCCGCTCGGCGGATGCCTCGGCCGCGGCCCTCGCGGCGACCTGCTCGGCAGCCTCCTTCGCGGCGGCGGCACGTTTCTTGTCCATGAGAGCCTTGGCGGCGGCGAGCCTCGCGCGCTTCTTCTCAGCCTCGGCGTCGTTTTTGTCGGATGCCACGTTCGTCGTCGCCGCGCGGGCATCGTCGCCGCCTCCGTCTCTTGGGTATCCTCCTCCGCCTCTCCCTGCCCGATCATCGTCTGTCTCCTCCTTCTCCTCCTCCCTGCCCCTCTTGCGTCCGTCGTGGTCTCGAGAGCGGGACCTATCCCGTCCGCCGGACCTCCCCCGGTCGTCTTCTCGGTCGCGCCGGTCCTGATCGCGGTATCGGTCGCGCGAGCGGCTCCGCTCGCGCCGGCGGTCCCGGTCGCGGGACCTCGACCTCGACCTGCGATCGCCGCGACGCCCGTCGCGATCGCGCGAGCGCGAGCGCGAGCGTGACCTTCCCATCGGAGACGCGCGGCGGTGTGGTGTGGGAAAGGCGAGGACAAGGTGCCTAATAAATTCCCGCCCACGCCACACCGCGCGCGCCTAGTCAATCAGAGAGCGGCGGCGGCTGCTCGGAACTCGGAACCTCGCTCATCTTGGCGGCTCGGTCGGGCGGGAGCCTCATACGCACCAGCGGGGCGCGTGCGTGTCGCTCGACCGCCCGCATCGTTCGCACCGAGGTCTTCGTCCTCGCGCGCGATCGTATTCGCCCGGTCGTAGGGGCTTCGTCGTCCGAACGCCCCGCGCGTCGGCGGCTGGGCGGTGTCGCACGAATCCAGGGGGTGGATTTGTGAGGAAAAGTTGGCGGCGGCGCGATGAGCAGGTGCGACCTCCTCACGCTGCAGGGCAGGGCCAAACGGGACCCGGAAGGCTACCGCGACGATGTCCTCATGCAGCTCCAGCACTACAACGCCCTCCACGGGCTGTTCATGCTGAAGCCCGGCAAAGACTTCCGGGAGTTCGCCGACCTCGTCGGCTTCCTCGCGCAGGTTGCCGCATCGTACAAGACGGACATACCCGCCTTCCACGTCGGGCTCATCGAACTCCTGGAGAAGCACTACGCCCTGCTCGACCCGCATCTACGACGGTCGCTCGTATCCGCGCTCATCTTACTGCGCAATCGCGGCAGCGCCACCGCCGCCGAGCTACTCCCGCTCTTCTTCAAGCTGTTCCGATGCCAGGACAAGCAGCTGCGGGTCATGATCTTCCGGCACATCGTCGCCGACGTCAAAGGCGCGAACAAGGTCAAGCGCAACGACTCCATGAACAGGCAGGTGCAGAACTTCCTCGCGGCGGCGTTGAAGGATGAGAACGAAACCGCCGCGAAGAAGGCGCTCGCGGTCATCACCGAGCTCTACAGGCGAAACATCTGGTCAGACGCGCGAACGGTGAATCTCGTCGCCGACGCGTGCCGGCACAAGAGCCCGAAGATCTTGGTCGCCGCGCTGAAGTTCTTCCTCGGGCAGGATGAAGCCGCGGAGGCTGCGGCGGAGGCTGGCGACGACAGCGACGACGACGACGACGTCGACAAGCCGAAGACGGGCGTCGGGACGGCGGCGGGGACCAGCAGCGGCGTGAGCAAGGAGGACGTGTACAAGGCTTACAACAAGGCGCGTCTCATTCGCTATTTGCCATTACATTACCCGTTTCGCCCGGTTTCCTCAGTTTCCCACTCGCGGACGGGCGCGTGGCCGGTGATGTTCAAAAATATATTTGCTACTCTCGAGGCCTAACACGGTGACGACACTACATCACCAAGATCTCTGAGGCCTCGCGTCGTCGCGCTCGTTTTTTTTTGTTTTTTTTGTTTCCCCCCCATCGCCGTCACATCCCCGAGTCTCCCCGTTGACCCGTGCTGACCGGTGTACTATCCACATCCCGCGTGAACACACCAGGGCGTGAGTCGCACCAAGGCGAAGAAGCAGGCGAAGCTCAAGCGCCAGATGGCGTCCATTCGCAAGGCTACTCGCCGCGAGGATGGCAACAACGGCGAGGCTCGCTTCGCGGCGATGCAACTCGTCAACGACCCGCAGTCCTTCGCGGAGCACCTCTTCGGTCGTCTGCAAAACGGCAGTGCGCTCAAGTTCGACACGAAGATGCTGCTGATCCAAGTGCTGTCGCGCGTGGTTGGACTGCACCGGCTGCACTTGCTGCACCTGTACCCGTTTTTGCAGAGGTACGTGCAGCCGAACCAACGGGAGGTGACGCGGCTTCTGGCGTCCGCGGCGACGGCGTGTCACGAACTCGTTCCCCCCGACGCGCTGGAACCGCTGCTCCGGCAGCTGGTGAACCAGTTCGTTCACGACAGGGCGCGACCCGAGGTTGTCGCCGTGGGTATCAACACGGTTCGGGAAATTTGCGTCCGGTGTCCGCTGGTGATGCACAGCGACTTGCTTCAAGATCTGGCGCAGTATAAGCGCGCCAGGGATAAGCCCGTGGCGACCGCGGCGAGGGCGCTCATCGCGCTCTTCCGGGAACTCGCGCCGGGTATGCTCGAGAAGAAGGACCGCGGCAAAGGTGCGTTTCCATGCGTTTTCCAAACCGTTTTCATCAGTGGTCGCTCGTCTGAACTTTACCCGGCTTTCCCGCCCTCGCTTCCCCGCCTCGTCGTCGACGCGTCTCTCGTTCGAGGTGAATGATGAGAAAAAAATTCGGCGGAGACCATTCATAACATGAGTCAGACGAATTTATCCGCTTAGTAATTGACACCTCAACGGGCGCGAACGAGACGCCGCGACGACGCCCGGCTCGCATTCTTTCATCTCGGGGCGTTTTTTTGGAATTGTTTTTTGGTTCCACCGCCCCACAGCTGTAACGACCGTCACTAAACTCGACGCCCTTCACCGAAACCCGCACACCACCCAGGCGCCGATTTGGAGAAAACCGTGGCTGCGTTTGGAGAGTTCAAGGCGGACGATCGCGTCGCGGGCGCCGAGCTCCTCCAGAAGGACGCGGCGAAGCGGCGAAGACTGGAACGCGCCGCCGCCGCAGAGGAAGCAGCGGGCGCCGGGGAGGAGAGCGACGAGGACGCCGAGGACGACGCGTCGTTGGGTTCGGACGACGACGCCGAGGACGCCAGTGACAGCGACGGGGGCGAGCTCCTGTCCGACGATGAAGATGACGATGACGACGAAGATGAAGAGGATGGGGATGACGTTGAGGATGAGGAGGAGGAGGATGATGAGGAGGAAGTCTCGGTGTCGGGCTCGGACGGCGACGACGTCGACCCGGAGGACGAGGACGAGTACGGCCGCGTTCTGGACCCAAAGACCGGCCTCAAGCGCAAGTACATCCAACCCGCGCTCACCCTCGCGCAGAAGCGCGATATGGCGACTCGGGCGGTCGCGGAGGCGGAGGCTAGGGGCGAGGCGGCGCCCAAGGTACGCAAAAACGGAATTTTATCCCTGAGCGAACTCAAGCGCCGAGCCAAGGCGGCGGCGAAGACTCGCCGCGCCGCGGAGGCTGCCGAGGCTGAGGAAAACGCGGTGGTGTCGGACAGCGAGGAGGACCTGGTGGAGCACACCAGGGTTTTGGACCCCGAGGATTTCCGGCGCATCAAGGCTTTGCAAACCAAGGGTAAGCTCGACGACGCGATGGACAAGAGCGGGGCGCGAAAGGCGAAGGAGACCGCGGCGGAGGAGATGCGCCGCATGCTCCGTTTGGCGGACCGGTCCACCGTCGCGGATCGCAGGGTCAACCCGGACGCCCTCATGGCGGTTGGTTTGCGCAAGGCGCACGATAAGGAAACCCGGGTGGCGTCCATCATGGCGGGAAGGGAGGACCGGGGGGAGTTCGGTTCGAGCCAGGAGCGAAAAAACAAAAAGACGGGTGGGACGACGAACGTGGAGAAGAAGAAGCGGAAGAACATGCCGTTGGCGGCGCGGGTGATGGCGGCGGGGAGACGACGTCGCGGGGGTGCGAAGTTCGGCGCGGCGAAGGCTGTCAAGGACAAGCAGTTCAAGGGGAAGTTCCGAAAGGGTGCGAACTGAGCGAACTGACGATGATGCTCACGGAGGGGGTTGAAAAAACTAACGAAAAAACTAACAACTCGGGTTTACCGCGGTGAACGAACTTTGGGTCTTGTATTACATTCCTCAGCGTTGGTGTTGTTATATGGTCTTGTACAGCGTTCGTGGTGGTGGTGTATGTTCCGGCGGGGACGACGCACGTGATACAGCCGTGCGTTGGTACAGGTGTCGCCCCGCTCTCCCGAGCTAACTTCATTCCTAATTGGAAAGAATCGTCCTCTCGGCGGCTTTGTGAGGCACGGGCGGTCGTGCCTGGCGAATACGTCACACGGTCTCGAAGATACATGGACGCCCGTGTATCGCACACGGGCGTCGTTACAGCACGCGATGTCCTACTTCTTAGCGGCGTCCGCGGCACCGAAGTAGTACTCCATGTCCGCCACCACGCCCTCCTTGAACCAGCCGGCGGGCGCCCAGCTGCTGTCGTAGGGATCGTACCAGCTCAACCGAGGTTTGACCCTCTTGGTCTCGTCCACGACCAGGACGCTCCTGAGCCATTCGTTGTCCTTCATCACGCGCGAGATGGGAAACAGGTGGGGAACTTCCGGTACGTACAGCTCCGCGGGTGCCGCGCTCTCCTGCGCGCGATGTTGTTGGGACTCGGCGATGGCATCCGCGAGGGGACCGAATGCGCCTCCAATCTTATCAACGACGTTCCGTAGGGGCATCTCTTCGGAGTGCTGCGCGTCGAAGGAGATGAAAGATCCGTCCCGGATTTTCGTAAGTTGCGAGCCAAGCGCGGGGGCGGCGAACGCGCGCCCGGCGGAGGCGATCGCGGTCTGTTTGAGCGCGTGTCGAAGCATGGCCGTACACGCGCGCGCTCTTGAAAAGTGACACATAAAGTGACTCGGCAGACTAGAAAAACCGCGAAAATTCGCTTTTCCGAAGGCTGATTCAAGAAAACATGGGTTAAATGAGCGCGGTTCGCTAGATTTTTTTACGTTGCTGACGAGGCGCGATTCGTTGGTCGATTCGCTCGACGTGGCAATTTTGCAATTTTGTGAAGGGACCGCTCCGTCTGTTTGCTCATATCAAACTTCTGGGTTCGCGAACCCAGAAGTGGATAGTCAACGGCGCACAAGGTTACGTTTCTCGAGATTCGCACGAGTTTACCGTTAAAAGATCGAAGAACCCGATTGTAAAAAAGTCGTTTTTTTCACGGTTGAAAAAAGTCGTCGTCTGAAACAATGAAGAAAAAAAAAAAATATCGCGGCGCACCGATCCGGACTGTTTGCTCAGTGCGCGGGGTCCGCGTGATAAAATAAAAAGTCGTCGTCTGAAAAAAAACAAGTTGTGCCAGGTTGGCAATGATAATTGGCCGTATGGCGATACAGTCTGTGGCTTATGTAAAATACCAAATATTCAGACGACAGATATCTCCGAAACAAAAGTTGAATCCTTCGGCCGCCATCCCGTGACCCCACAACCACCGCGCGCCCACCGCACGCCGTATCCCGAACCACCGACCTTCCCCCTCCAGGCGAACCTGACCGCACGTCGCCTTCGTATCGCACGTCGAGCGGCATGTTCCGTTCCCTCGTCGGCGCCAACGCGCCGGGAAACTCCGACGGCGTGATCGCTGAAGATGGCGGAATCAATGTTCGCGCCCTCCCCGCGGACATCCAGGAAGTGTTCGCGGACATCGACGCCAACGGCGACGGAGTTCTCGACATGGACGAGTTCAAGACCATGCTCAGCACCTACGCGGTTCTGCGCAAGTCGAACCAGGAGGGTTCCGTCTCCATCTCGACCCTCCCCGACAAGGTCCAGCCCGCACTCAAAATCTTTGACCAGGACGGCGACGGCACCGTCGACCCCAAGGAGCTCATGCGCGCCGCGGAGCTCTACCAGTCCTCCAAGAAGTCCCAGAAACGTATGCGTAAGTTCATCATCGGCCTCGTGCTCTTCATCATCGCGCTCATCGGCATCAACGCCGCCATGACCTTCTTGATGATCGAGGTCGGCAAGGAGACCAAAGCCTCCCCCGACGGCGTCATGCGCGTCAACACCGGCAACGGAGGCAAGGGAGCTGTCGTGAGGACTGCGGGCAACGCGGAGCCGTCACCGCTCACGTCTGCCCTTCCCGACTCCGCCTTTGCGGAACTCAAGCAGTTCGAGATCAAGTCCGAGAACGGCGCGTTCCTCTCGCTCATGGTCCTCGGCTGGTACCGCATCCCCGACGCCGCGAGGTCCAAGACGGGCAACGTCGTCAAGATCATCACCTATGCTGGATTTATCATCCTCGACGGAGCCGAGATGACCTTCGAGGAGGTTGTCGGTAAGGTCTTCTCCGAGGCTGGTTTCGATGTCATCAACGGACGTAAGCTCCTCGGCATGTACGAGCTCATCGGTAAGATTTGTTTTCCAGTACCATATCAATGCCCATTTGCCTTTGCGCGCCCAATTTATTTTTCACTGACAACAACTTTTTTCTAAAACAGGTCTCTTCAACTCCATCGAGGAGTGGGACGGACTCGACGTCGAAGCGGGCGAAATGAAACCCGGTTTCGGCATGTACGACTTCGAGATGGAATACACCGAGCGCATCCCGTGCGACGACGAGTACAACGGCACAGACCCTTACGGCACCTGGCACATGGCCGCGGGGCCCGAGTGCGAGGGCGCCGGCTGCCCGGCGCTTCCCGAATACCTTGACATCAAGCATACCATGCTCTTCGACATCGACACCGGAGCAGCGTCCGAAACCATCTCAAACGCCGAGTTCCCAATGTCCACGCTTCACAAGTACAGGTCGCCGGAACGCATCGTGACTGAGCAGATCCTTTCCGAAACCGGCGAGGCGTTTTACTGCGAACAGTCGGAGGGTAGGACGCCCATGAATTGGAACGTCACCGAGGCGAAGAAAGTCGGCGAGTCATTGGCGACCGACGGCTCCGGGAAAACCATCAGGCACTTCACGATCGAGACCGCCGTCAACGAGCTCGATTTTGCCTTCCTCACAAAGAACTCCGACGTTCCTTACACTGGCTTCTACACTGTCGAGTACTACGACGAGAAGGCGTCAGGCGCCCCCGTGCGATTCGTCCTGCCCGCGCGCGAGTTCATCATCACTAAATATGTCGAGAAGGAAATCGATATGCCTCCTTCCGACTCTCCCACGTGGGACCCGTCCGAGGCATGCAGAAGCGGCGACGCCAACGAGGACCTCACCCTCCCGGCTAAGATGAACATGAACGTCGCTCTCTTCAACTTCAGAGATCGCGCAATCGTCGAAGCAATCATCAATGGTGAGGTCGAAGGCCTGAACGCCACAAACGTTGAGAACCCTTGGAAATCACGCAAACTCCAGGGGAGCTTTAAATCTTACCTCAAACCCTATCAAGGTCCCACTTGCGATCCTGAGGGTTCGTGCTTTGGAAACGAAGATACCACCGAAGTCTTCGGGTTCAACTTCAAAAAGCTCACCTTCAGCATCAACGCTTGGGACATGGGATGCGGCCTTGAATCCATCGGTTTTGAGGCTGATTGCCCATGGGGCTCGACGTGCTACGGGACTTGCGGGGGTGTAACTCCCGCGCTGTGCAAATCTAATTACGACATGACATGCGAGATTGGCGTGACAATCAATCCGATCAACTCCATCAGAAACGCCAAAATCCGGGAAGCTCTCAACAGGTTCCTTCCCAGCGCCGAGGCCGGAGTCAAACTCAGCTACACCTTCAGCTCCAAGACGGTCGCGATTACGGCGTATGGAAGCTTCCAAGCTGGATACTTTGGCCGAAGGCGCCAGATGCTCGCCGCCGGCGACGCACCTTTCTCCGAACTCCTCTCCGACGAGGATGCCGAGTGGGACGAACTCGAGCAGGAAGGCATTCACCAGGCCCACAGCCGCAAGCTCTCGAGCTACTCTGGCGACAGGGAACTGTTGGGAGGATCCAGCTGGTTCCCCACGCCCAAGTTTGGCATCAGGGCGAGCGTCGAGGGAACCGGCCGGTACACAATCCCGTCGAAAAAGTTCAGCTTTGGAATGAGCGTCTCGGGTGAGGTCTGCCTGTTTTTCTGCTTCAGTGTCTCGGCCTCGGTCGACACGGCCTAGGTGCTTCACTCGATGTCCGTATCGGTGACTGTCGATTGGTCGCCCTGAGGGACATGCTCACCTTCTTTTGGTACATTTGAGTGCGTCGAGGACGGGGTGAACGAGCCGGGGTAACCATGCCCCGGCGCCCCTGCAAGGACGAGCACCAGATCCAAGTGACGCGTAGTCACACCCGTAAACAAACTAGCGCATCGCGTTGTAAAGAATTCGAAGCGTAGGTTCCGATCGTCCCCCAATCCCGCGGATTCAATCGCCCGTCCCGAGCGCGGATCCTGACACAAAACACGACGTCAGTCTGATTGCCCGTATGAAAATAAAAAGAAACGTACCCCCGTCCCGCCGCGGCACCCGGACGTACACCAGCAGCGTCGACGTCTCGTCGCACGACCCGCCCTCCGCGATCATCAACTCCCCGTCGCACCACACCGACGCGTAAGGGACACTCGGCCTGCCCCCGCCGCGAAACGACCGCCTCAGCCGCGGGCTCGGGGACATGAGCGCTCCCATGATTTTCCCGGACTCGACGTCCACCTCGTCGAGGACGGTGCCCGTGCGCTCGAACCGCGTGGTGAGCAGGCACGCGCGTCGGTCGTCGATCTCCTCGCGCGTCACGATGGGGGAGCTGACCGGTGTCTCCACTGACCGGGATTCCTCATCCTGCTCATCGCGCTGAAACTTTTCGGCGACGGCGCTGAAGCCGCCCATCCGCCAGCTGGCGAACTCGTCCATCTCGGCGGCGTCCTTGGACCTGCCCGGCGCGTCTCCGAACCACGCGTCGTCGTCACCGCCTTCGATCGATTCCTTGTTTACACCGGTGACGACACTTTCATCGATGGAGGAGGAATACGAATCGTCACCCCGTGAAACCGCGTGAAGCAGCGCGCACTCCGTCACGAGGTCCCCCGCCATTTTCATCGCACCGTCGCCAAACGCGACTTCTATCCGCGACGTCATCTTCAGCGACCGCTTGGGGTACAGATCCGGATCGTCGTGAAGATCAACCGGCGCATCGAACTCCACGGTCGCGGCGTGGGATGTAAACGGCACGGCGAGGCCGTTGAGGATGGATTCGCCCACGTTGAACGGGAACGGCGCCCCCGTCTTTCGCTCTCCAAACGCCACGATCCATCCCTCTCCACTCCGGCCCCCCGCGGAGAGCGACGCGGCGAGTTTGTAAGGCGGGAATAGGTCCGGCACGGCCGCGAGCCGCGCGGACTCGTGCTGCGCCTCTTTCGCGATCCAGAAGAAGGGAGAGGCGAGCCACGTGGCGGGCGCGTGGAGCGTCGCCTGCGCGCACCCCGCGAGCCTCCATCGCGTCTTCGCCAACGGGGGTACCCGGTCGTTGGCGCCCCGCGTGAGGTCCCGCAGGGGCTGGATGGCGCGCCGCAGGGCGGCGACGTCGGCTTGGGTGGCGGCGGCGCCGCCGTCGGTCCGGATGCACCACGCGCGAACCTCCTCGATCGCCGCCCGCGTCCCGGGGGAGCCGTCTGAGTCGATGCCCCCCCGTCGAATCACGTTGTTCGTTTTTGCGTCGTAGGATCTCCATTTTGACGACGCGGTGTCTCGGTCACGCGCGGGTTCCCGGGACGTCGCGGACGCGACGCATCTCGAACATCGTCGGCTACCTCGATGGAAGGAGGTCCGAGGCGATGCCACGGGCGCGAACCCGGCCGCGGCGGACATGGTCGACCGCGGGCGTCTCGAAGTGGCGGGGCTCTCACACGCGCTCGCTGACTTGTCACTCAAGCTTCGTTGCTTCTTCCGAGAAGGAGTGTCTCGAGTTTTGGCGGCGGTCGCGCCCATCAATGCAGAGACCGGCGCGCGGCGTCCACTCGACGTGATATACACGTAGCCGCGTGGACCGCACCGGCTGATCCACGATGGGGTGGTACCTGTGCTACTTCCTCCATCGGCACCTGGACTTCCGCCGCGAGGAGCTGCAGGCGCTCGCCGACATGGCCGGCTGCGGCGGCGAGATCAAGTGGCGGGAGCCGCACGGAGGCGTCGACCACTCGCCGTTCTGGAAGGTCTACATCCCGACCGAGGCACTCGCGGTTGAGATTTGCCGACGCAGCATCCTGACCAGAGCCCTCATCGAGGTGTGGGGCGAGGGCGACTCCCAGGAAGAGCTCAACGCGTCGGTCAAAGCCTTTCCCGACGCCAACAAAGCTCCGTACATCGCCGAAAACACCACGTTCAAGGTGTGCGTAGAGGACTTCGGCAAAACCGAACACGGAACCGAGAAGAACCCGTGGTCGCACGTCGTCGCACGCATCGACGCCCTCAAACCCGTGCTCGAGTTCAAAGGCCGCGCGCGGATGAAAGGAGCGGAACACATCTTCTGGTCCGTCGAATCCGCACATCCAAACGCACTCAAAGGAGTCCCTTCCGATATTCCGCCGCGAATGTACTTTGGCAGAGTCGTCGCGTCCGGGGACCGTTCGCCCCTGAGCAAATACGAACTACGTAAACGGCGATACCTAGGACCGACGTCGATGGACGTGGAGATGGGTTTGATCATGTGTAACATGATACAGGCGCGGCCGGGGGGCGTGGTGTGGGACCCGTTCTGCGGAACGGGGTCGCTCTTGATCAACGCGGCTCACTTCGGCGCGTTCACGATGGGCTCCGACATCGACATCAGGGTCATCAAGTGGGGCAAGAAGGACGGTAAGACTGGGGAGAACGTGGACGTGGTGAGTTTCTTTTCTATTTCCGTATGCACGATTAGACTGACGGCGTGTTTTGTTCGTTCACAGTGGACCAACTTTACGGATTACGGCTTGGAACCCCCCGTGGGGTTGCTTCGAATGGATCTGCACAAACACAGCTGGACAAACATGAAGCACGTCGAGGGGATGCTGCAAGGGGTGGTGGGCGATCCACCGTACGGGGTTCGCGCGGGTGGCCGGAAGAGCGGCGGGCGGAAGCGCGCGGACGACGGCAGCATCAAGCCCGTCCCAGAGGAGCACAGGTGAGAGTCTATTTTTAATTCTCGTATTATGAGTCTTATACTGCAATTAGAATGACGTCGTGTTTTGTGTACAGGGAGAACCACATACCGAGCACCACGCCGTACCCGTTCGACGAGTGCATGGACGACTTGATGGACAACAGCGCGCGGATGCTTGAACTCGGCGGACGGCTCGCGTTTTTCATTCCGGCCGCCGCGGATCCGGAAGACGCCAAAGCCGCGGGGGTGGACAGCGTGCCGTCGCACCCGATGCTCGCGTTGAAGGCGTCCAGCGTGCAGTTGCTATCCACGCGGTGGGGACGAAGGCTGGTGACGTTCGAGAAGGTGGCGGCTTACGACGAAGACGTCGCGGCGAAGGCGCGGGAAGTGTTGCGCGCGCGGCGTAAGACGGAGGGTGGCGTCGAGGACCTCCTCGAGCGCATGCGCGAGATTGTGTACCAGCCGCGGGAGGACGTCGTGGACGAGGAAGGGAACGTGAGGCCGAGGCGGAAGCGCGGCACCGGGCCGAGCGGCGGTAAGTTTACTCCCACCCCGTCTAAACCGGAGGCATTAGCGGCGCTCCGAGAGGAGGAGGGAAAGCGAGGGACGGGGGGCGGTGACGTTGTGGGCGCCATGCACAGGGCGCACTCGTCGGTTGGGGTCAAGATGGACCCGGCGAAACGCCCGGGGTTCAGGGGTAAGCTCACGTAGACGTGCGTGGATTGCGTACAGTAGTTTGGCGATTGATGAACGCGGTATTAATCGGTGTTAAAAGTTGAGAGCGCCTCGATACTCGGAGATGAACGGTGGGTAGATGGGGTGGCTCTCCCAGTCGAATACCGTGTGTTCGCCTCCGTCGTTCACTGGGCGATGGACTAAGTCTTTGCGTTTTATCGGTCCGCGGTGCTTCGACCGGTACGTGTTTTCCCGCCTCATCTCGAGGTGGTCCCTCGTTTTCCCCTCGTTTAAAGGGTCCGCCAGGATGTCAATCTTGGTCTCCACTTTGAACGCCTCTGCCTGATCATTCAGCGCGAAGGTGTCCCACCTCTCCAGGTACTCGTCGATGTGGTCGGTAAAGTCGCGTCGCGCGCGCGGGCTGCCTTCCCCGGCGTTGTATTCCGCGACGTTGCGTTTGAAACGTCGGCGGAAGAGTTCAGCCTCGGCGTTGACGAGGCGCTTGGGATCGTCGGTGTGCGCGGTGAGGTCCCCGGGCTGCGCCAAGACGGTGTGGAGTTTGGCGTCGTCGCGGGTTTTGAACGTGTGGATCTCGAAGTCGTCTTCGATGCCGAGCATCTTGACCATGTCCTCGAGGGTGCTGTCGGCGTTCGCGTGGTCGGGACCCCACGCGGCGTCCGCTTCGGAGTAGAGCAAGGTTCCCTTTCTCCACGGGGGCGGCTTGTAAGGTTGCAGGGGCGGGTCGACGTCGGGCATCACGCGCTCGATCGGGCTGATGATATCCATGGAGATATCCATATCGGAGGAGCAAGCGTCATCGGCATCGTCGGAGACGTCGATCTCGGAGGAGGTGTCGTTGGGGAGGAGGTGTCGGATGCAGCTCTCCACTTCTTCGGGGGTCCGGAACAAGTCGGGTCCTTCTGCGACCTTGGGCTTGGGCTTGGACCTGGCCGCCGCGGGTATCGGGTATGCCTTCCCGCGCACGGTGTACGTCGTCCTCTCCCCGAGGTGGCTGTCGACGGAATCGCCGCTATCGCTCAGCGTGGTGTCGTCGATGATCACCATGGCGGCACGGCTGATGTGTGTCGTGGCTCAGTGGCCTTCCCGCCAAGACAGTTCGTTGTTGAGATTCTTTGGAGCGATCCTTCCGAGGGAAACGCAAGTTGTTGATTCGTTTGAGAGATCTCGTCCGCTCACACTTCACGGGGCGCGAGGGAGGGATGACGACGGTGTGGCGGCCACGCGTGAGGATTCCAGTTCCGGATATCGACGGTGCCGATGCTGACGAGAATAGGAGAGACGAGTCGACCAAGAAGGGCACGAAGCGGAAGATGCACTACGGGCCGTGCGAGCACGGGGTGAAGCCTCGCTCGAAGTGCAAAGTGTGCGGTGCTTGTCCGCACGGTCGTCGGCCCTCTCAGTGCAAGGAGTGCGGTGGGTCACAAATATGCGAGCACGGTCGTCAGCGCACTCACTGCAAGGAGTGCGGTGGGTCTGGAATCTGCGAGCACGGCCGTGTACGCTCTACGTGCAAGGAGTGCGGTGGGTCATCAATATGCGAGCACGGTCGTCGGCGCTCTGAATGCAAGGAGTGCGGTGGGTCATCAATCTGTGAGCACGGTCGTCGGCGCACTGTGTGCAAGGAGTGCGGTGGGTCTGGAATCTGCGAGCACGGTCGTCGGCGCTCTGATTGCAAGGAGTGCGGTGGGTCACAGATATGCGAGCACGGTCGTCTGCGCTCTAGGTGCAAGGAGTGCCACGCGGCGAAACAGCTAGTTTTATTTTTGAACGTGGCCATCTAGAAAAATGTTGCAATCACGAGTCTACGCTTTCCACGTTTTGCACGCCGTTGTTCCTCCACCCGGGAAACATGAACGGGCTCACCACACCGTCCTCCTCATCCTGCAGCATCTTCTTCAGCTTCGGATCCGTGAACCCGTGGAAACTCCCGCTGTCCGAGCAGGTGGCGTTCAAAGGCGTCGCAGGCGTCGTCAGAGGCGTGTGCTCGGGTCCAATCTCCGAGAACGTCGGAGTGGCTTCACCGCCCGACTCGGTCAGCCCCAACGCCCTCGACATCGGCGATACCTCGACAGGGGTGGACGCGTTCGCCGCCGCCTTCGCCTCGGCGCACTCGCCATCCTCGAAGCTCACGTCGGCATCCCCGGAGGTATCACTCCGAGAGAAGGACTCGTCTTCTTGTCCTGAGACGTCCTCGGTCACCTCAGCTTTAGCCTCGAGCACCCGACACTTGGCCCGTAGGAGCTCAATCTCGTACACGGACTCGCGCAGCCGCTGCCTCAACGCGAGCTCATCCCCAGGGGTCGCCGGCGTCGTCGTGTGTCCCGTGCCGCCGCCCGGGGTCTTCGCGCCCGGGGTGGTCATCGCCGCCTCTGTCATCCGCCGCTGTTTCGAGGACGCGTCGACGAGAAGTTTCCTAGACGCGGAAACCTGCGACTCGGCGGCGTCCGCGCGGACGCGCTCCTTCGACATCCGTTCCAGCGCGAGCCCGAGCTCGCACCGGGCGGCGCTCGCGCCTTTCTCCGCGATCGCCGCCCTGTGCTCCGCGGCGGCGAGTTTCCCGCGCGTGACGCTCACCTCAGCGCGCAGCGCGGCGCACTCGGTGTCTTTTTCCGAGAGGGAAACTTCGGCTTTCACGAGCGCCTCGGCGATTTGCTCGAGCTGCGCTTCGGCGTTGGCGGCTTCCTCCCTGGCCGCGGCGGTGGCGGCCATCGCGACCGTGACGTCGTTCGTGGGAGTGACGGGGAACGATGCTTCAGCAGAGGAAGACGAATCGGCACCGATCGGCGCGGGCCGTTCGCGGCGAGCGGAGGAAGACGAGTGGCCGGGGGTGACCGATTCATCCGCTTTCGGAATCGGCGAAGGTGAACCCTCGGAAGGTGAACCGTCGCCGGCGATCGCCGCCGCGCGCTCCAACCTCGCGTTCGTCTCCGCGAGCGCCTCTTCGAGCGCCGCGACTGTACCCTCGAGCGTTTCTTTGGCCGTTTCCGCCTCGCAAAGTTCCCCCTCGAGCCGCTCCGTCTCTTTGCCCGTACGAGCGCGCTCCACGAAGGCGGCTTCCGCGTCGAGCTCCAGCTCTGCGATCTTAGCAGCCATCGCCTCGAGCTCCGTCCGTGTCGCGGAGACGGTCTGAACAGACGCGGCATCCCGGGCCTCGGCGTCGCTCGCGCGCGTCTCCGCGCGAACCAGCGCGGCGGACAGCTTGGCAACCTCAGCCGCCTCCGCCGCCGACGTTTCCCGCGCCGCTTCAACCTCCGCCCGAGCCGACTCGGTTTCCTCCCTCGCGGTTGCCAGCTCCAGCCCGAGGGCGTCGAGCTCCTCGCGTAACGACGAGTTGATCTCCGCGGTGAGCGAGCTGCCCTTGCTGGCGCGCGCGCTGTCCTTAGCCGAGCGTTCGAGCGTCTCGACTTTCGTTTTTAGGTCCCTGGATCGAACCTCGGCTGAATCGGCTCGAGCCTCGGCGTCTTCCACGCGCTTACGCAGCGACTCGCACTCGCGCTCCGCATCCTCCGCCCGACACCCCACTTCCCTCAACACCCTGGCGTGATCCGTCTGCGCCTCCCCGCGCTCCCACTCGCGTTCCTGTAACGCCCGTAACGCCTCCCGCTCACGAATCTTCTCCGACACTCCGATCTTCGCGAGATCCGATTCCAGCCGCTTGACGTCGTCGTCCAGTCGCATGGCGTCGGATTTGGCGCCGGCGCACTCCTCGTCCTTCTCCTCGGCGGTGCGTATCGCAGCCTTACGCGCGCGCTCGGACGCGGCGAGCTGCAAGCGCGTGGACGCCAGCTCGGCGACGAGCTCATCCGCGCTCTCCCTCGACGCGGCGAGCTCGAATCGCAAGGGCTCCTCGGCTCGCGACGAAGCCTTCGCTCGGCGCCTCGCAGCCTCCGCGGCGTTCCTCTGCGCCTCACACTCCTCCTTGGCCTTACCAAGTCGCTTACGAAGGCCGTCGACTTCGGCGGTGAGCTCGAAGAGTTTCCCGTTGACCTCAGCCTTGGCGCGTTCCGCTTTGTCGCGGGCGGCGGTCGCGGCGTCTAGCTCGTGACGTAGCGATTCGATGGTTTCCTTGGCGGTTGCCAAGTCGTCTCGCGCGGCGCGTTTATCCGCGGATGCGTCCGCGCGCATGTCCGCCTCCCCGTTCGCCTCCGCGCCGGCGGTCTTGAGCTTGAGCTCGAGCGTTTCTTTGGCCGTTTCGAGGCTTTGAAGTTTTCCACGGAGCTCGTCGACGATTTTGGATTCAGCCTCGGCGACGTCCGCCGCCGATTTATTCGCGTCTTTGCTCTCCGCGAGTGCCTTTTGAAGCCGAGCCACGTCACTCAACGCCTCCTGCGTCTCCATCTCCGCGTCACGCAGCGCGGCTCGTGCGGCGTCGCGTTCTTTCGTGAGCGAGTGCGCGGTTTTTTGGTGCGATTCTTCGGCGAATGAAGCTTCGGCTCGACCCTCATCGATTTCCCGCTCTAAAGAAGCCTTCTCCGTCGTGTGCGCGGACCGGGTGGCTCTCAACTCCTCTTCGAGCTCCACGACGGCGAGCTTGGCGGCGGCGGCGATCTCAGCCGCCAGCTGCGGGTTCGAATTTGAATCCGGGGAAGTGGAGTCAGGCTCGAGCATCGCCGCGAGTTTACCGGCCGCCGCCGCCGCGAGCGCCGTCCTCGCCTCACTCAGCTCCGCGTTTTTCAACTCCAGCTCCGCATCCCGTACCGCGCACACGTCCCGTACCTCGGACGCGAACGTGACGGCCGTTTCCAGCCGTTTCTTCATCTCTTGGACTTGGAGCTGAAGCGTTCGTTTGTCGGTTTCCGATCGAGCCAGTCGCTCGGCGACGATCGGCGCCGCCGACGAGCTCACCCCCCGGAGCTCCCGGGCGAAGGAATTCGCCGCTCGCCACACGTCGGTACCGCATTGGTCCACATCATCACTGACGACACGTGTCGTCTGCTGGGCTGCCTCATTCGCGACGGCCTGGACGCCGCTCGCGAACTCGCGAAGGATCCCCGCGTTCGCGTCCAAGCCGTCGTCGCCGTCATCTTCCGACTCGGAGAGGGTGGCGTCGATCGTCGTCGCCATCGCTTCTTCTTCCTCCGCCTCGTCATCGTCGGTCTGGACCGCGATGGACGAGTGTCTCGTCTGCTCGGTCGTGTCCTTGAAGACGAGACCGCGCGCCGCCGCTCGTCGTTCGCGCTGACGTGAGACGGCCGCGACGAGTTTGTCCGCGGCGGTGGCGCACGCCCTCACGTCCGGCGACGCCGTCCTGCTGCGATGGGCGTTGTGGCCGGACGGTGCGGCCGCGCCGTTGGGTCGCCATCCGGGCCTGCCGCGCTCGGGCGACGGGGTCGCGGATCGCGCGCGCGATGACGCGGTCGACGCGCCGGCGCGACCGACGTGCCCCGGCAGCACGGCGCCTCTCGCGTTTACCCGCGTCATGGAGCCCGCGAACGCCTTTGTGTTGTGTCGCCGCATCGTCGCCTCCGACGACGGTTCGCGCACAGCTGTGTCGGCACCCTCGGCACCGTTCTCGCCGGGTGCGGTGTTCAGCGCGTCGGCGAGAATGCGCGTGGCGAGGCCCTGGAGGCTGGAGCGGAGCGTCGGATCCTCGCTCGGGTTGGTTCCGCCGGGCGCTTTCGTGGCGGCATCTCGATGATGTAACTTGTCGTGGTGTCGGGACCGCGACGCGTGGGGGTCGCCGGCGGACGGTTGGAGCGTCCCGAGGGCGCGTCGCCCCCTCGCTCCACCCACCAACGCTCGGGTGGGCATGCTCGTTCGCGAATCCGCCGCGATACGACGAATAAACCGACGCCGACCGCCGCGCGTGAGGGGTCTGCGCGGTTTCCTCGGAGGACGCAGCTGTCGACGCGAGTTTCGGAGCAACGGCTCCAACGGCCAAATCCGGGTTTGACCAGTGGAAGGGGCGCGGTGAGATGAGCAGCGCCGCGGGCCCCGGAGGGGGCGGCGACCCGCTCGCGCGATGGAGCCAGCGCATGAATAAGCAGCGGCAGAAGGACGAGGAGGAGGCGGCGAAGCGACAGTGCGTGATCCCATGTCCCCGCACAGCCGAGCGAACAACGAACTCCAAATCTCACCCCTCCGAGAAGAAATTCTTCCCGTCGCGAACCCGTCCCCCCCCGCCTCCCTTCGCTGACGATTCCCCCACGACCCGTGACTTCCACGCAGGGTGCACTACAAGACGCTGCCCACGCGTACCACCCACCTTCAGGTGCATTGCTTCGACAACAAAGGGACGTTCACGTCGGACGAGCTCCTCGCCGAGGACGCCACCATCCGTAAATCCACCGCGGGCGCCACCCGACGTCGCATGATACTGCACGATAGGCTCACGCGCAAGATCGACGGGTGGAGGTTCGAGCTCAACGAGGAGCGCGCCAAGCCAACACAGCGCGCCAAGCCCGGGTCCACCGCGATGGAGGAAGTCGTGCAGCCGCGCGGGTACACGTCGCGCGGTGAGGTGGTCGCCAACTCGGGCGGTCACCATCTGCGGAATCAGCGAACGAGGCATCTCAACGACCAGCCGCGGGGCCGGCCGCCGAACAAGCTCGGCGTCGTCGTGGACGTCGACTTCACCGTGCGGCCCGTGCTGTCGCCTTCACCGGGGGACGGCACACGGCAGGAGTCGGCACCCGGATCCCCGGGGATGCCGCCCGGGGACGGGGACGAGCAGCGTGGGTCGGTCACGCCCGTCGCGATTAAAAAAACAACGAGCATGGAGGAACGGAGACGAGCGGCGGCGCGCGCGGCGAGGCGACCAGCCTCCGCCAGCGCATTCACGCCGTCGCCCAACAAGGAGAAGAACTTGAGCATCGTCGGGGTGAAAGCGACCGGTAGGCCGCTCAGTTCGCACCCAGCCGCGCGAGGAATCGAAACCGCGCTGAACCGAACCACGCAATCGATAAATTCCACAACCGGACCGCTGCCCCGCAAGCTGCGGGAAACGCCCATGCGCCCGGGCGCGATCGAGACCAAGCGCGTGGCGACGCGGAAACAGGCGACGGCGAAGCCGGACATGGTGTTCGGCCCGCCGAGGTATGACAAGATGGGGCGCGGTGACACGCACGAGGAGCGGACGCATCTCGCGGGGACACATGCGATGGCGCACTCGCGCATCATGCGGGAAACCGCCAGGCGGTACCCGTCCGCCCGGCCGTCATCCGCGCCCATCGGGTTAAATCGCAAACCATCCACGAAACCACCCACCAAGGTGGACGCCGCGGAGAGGGTGGCGAGGACGTACGGGCCCAAGGGGACGACGTCCGCGGTGGACACCCGGAAGACGAGTATACTCGCGGCCACCGCCAGGAAACAGGTGAGAGTTTATTTTTATTTCTGTATGGGCAATTAGTATGACTGACGTTGTGTTTTTTTATTCCTGCAGGCGTTTGGTTATTCCTTCGCGAATGATGCGGATGTGAACGCGGGGGATAGGACGGCTTCGAAACCAACGCCGTTCGCGCCGAGGACCGCGACGCTCGGCGAGAAGATGCTCAGCGCGAGGATGGACGCGACGGCGACGCGGTTGAGCGCCGGGAGGGGCGCCACGCGTCCGGCGTCGAGCCGCGGGATCGGGTATTGGAAAACGGACGTCACGAATACAACCGGTCGCGCCGTCGGCGATCGGCCGATGTCTCCGACGGTTGCCGCCGCCGCGAGGCCCGCGACCGCGCGCGTCAACGTTCGGGGCCACGGGCGCATGGACTCGCACGCGTTTGGATCGCGGCTCACGCACGATGCGGTGGCGCACGGCGGAGTCGTGGAGGGCGGGGCGGTGGAGATTGAAAACGTGCCCATGGCGGATGAGGCGGCGCGGATGGACGCGGGGGTCGCGAGACCGACTGCTAAGATACTGCGACCGACCACGGAGTACAACGAGCAGCGTAAGAGGGAGGCGCACGACGTGAACGCGGCGGTGTTTGAATTCGGTGGACGGACGGGCGCGAGCGTGACCGGGACGATTCGCAGGCAGAAGTCGTGGGAGAAGGTTTGGCAGTAGTGCTAGCAAGTAACAGAACGCTAAATCTCAGATCTAGGTCACTTCAGTCCGTCGCGTCGTCCGAGAAAAAGTTCAACTCGGGCGAGTCACTTCGTGGGGCGCGGAGGGAGGATGACGACGTGGTGGCGCCCCGACCTCAAGCGTATCCGCGCCGAAATCGCGGCCGAGGCTGCGCTCGAGCTCGAGGTCGAGGTCGAGGCGAGTGATGGTGAAGGAGCGAAGCAGGGCACTAAGCGGAAGAGAGCCCCTCCAACAAAGGGGCCGTGCGAGCACGGGGTGAAGTACCGCTCGAACTGCAAGGTGTGCAGCGCTTGTCCGCACGGTCGTCGGCGCGATAGATGCAAGGAGTGTGGTGGGTCTGGAATCTGCGAGCACGGTCGTCTACGCAATCAATGCAAGGAGTGCGGTGGGTCACAGATATGCGAGCACGGTCGTCCGCGCTATAGGTGCAAGGAGTGCGGTGGGAAGGGAATATGCGAGCACGGTCGTCGGCGCTCTGATTGCAAGGAGTGCGGTGGGGCATCAATATGCGAGCACGGTCGTATACGCTCTGCGTGCAAGGAGTGCGGTGGGTCACAGATATGCGAGCACGGTCGTGAGCGCTATTCATGCAAGGAGTGCGGCGGAAAGGGAATATGCGAGCACGGTCGTCGGCGCTCTTTCTGCAAGGAGTGCGGTGGGGGATCAATCTGCGAGCACGGTCGTGTACGCTCTAAGTGCAAGGAGTGCAAGAAGTAGCGAACGTATCATCAATCAAACGAACATCTTCTAAACCCCGCACGGTGGCCGCCTTCTCGCGCGTCTTCTAAAAACTACTCTATTCTAATCACACCGCCGCCTCCGACGACGACTTTGTCATATCCACGAGCTCAATCTTCGGATCGTCCCCGTCACTGTCGTCATCGACAGCCTCCCTTTCCTCGATCCCGATCGGGTCCAACTCTTCGTACTTCATCGCGCCGCCCGGGCCGTGAATCGCGTCGCCGTCGCCGTCCCCGCTGTCCCTCAGCCACGGATGAAAAGCAGCAATGAGCACCGGTGATGTGAGCGTGACGAGCCCGATGATTCCCCATAGCGCGCGCCCGTCGCACGGCGCGTCCCGTACCCCTCCGCCGTCCACGCAGTCCCCGCCGGGCGCCGCGGGGCAATGCGTTTGCAGCAGGTACCCTCCCAACAACCCCGTCGGTAACTTGGCGGCGAAGATCGGCATCAGCGCTAGGGCGCCGAAGACCCCTTCCTTGCCCGGCGGCGCGCACGCCATGGTGTAGTCGTACCACCGCGGGGACCACACCATCTCCCCTAGGCTCAGCACGACGACGAACAGGCACGTCCCGACGTACGTCTGGCTCGCGGCGACTATAAACGGGGACACCGCGGTGAGCCAGGAGCCGCGGAAAATCATGTCGAAATGCCTCACGCCCGGGGTGGCCGCCGCGACGATTGGCACGCCCAGGATGATCATCGCCGGATTGATTGCGTATATGCTGCCGAACGGTACGTCGCACCCGAACGCCCGCACCGCGTACTTTGGAAACGTGGCGTCCATGTGCCGAAACACCTGCTTCAGGTTGAGGGTGAAGATGGCCATGGCGAGAAACTGCCAGAAGCGTTTGTTGCGCAGGACCCCCTTCGCGTTCGTCGCCTGCGTCCGCCACGCAGCCGCGTTCGTCGTCGAACCTATTTGACCACTCGCGACGATACCGTTCGGGGGAAGGTCCCTGAACCTCCAAGCTACGCACAACGCCGCGGCGGACGTGAACACCGTGCTCAACACCACGACTCGCACGGGGGAATGGAGGGTGGAATTTTCGTCGTTTGAGACGCCGTTGGGTAGGCCGAGGCGCAGGGCGTCGATGGCGAGTCCCGAGAGCAACGCCGCGACGTTCATCATCGCGTAGAACAAACCGAAGGATACGGTACGGTCCGCGTCTCTGACCAGCCGCTTGATGGCGATCGTCAGCACCGGCGCGCCCCATGACGACGCCAGGGGCTGGACGAAAAAGATCATCGAGAGGGCCAGAGGTGTGCTCCTCGTGCCCACGAGCACGATGCGGGAAACAGTCTGCAGCGCGTACGAAGCCACCAGACTGGCTCGTACCCCCATGGCGTCTATCAACGTCCCGGTCAATACCCCGTACAGCGTGATGGCCATGCCCCACAGCCCGTAGTACGCACCGGCTCTCACGTCGCTCAGGCCAAATTCGTTACTCAAAAGCATGGTGAACACCTCGCTGAGGGCGAAGTAACCGTAGCTGTCCAGGGCTTTGAGGACGTAGACGAGCCATAGCTCGCGCGGGGCGGTATTGAGAAGGCGCAGGGGGCGACGCACGGACTCCCACATCGTGTCCCACGTGCCCTGATGCCCCCCCTTCTTACCGGCGCCCGCCCAAATCTCTGAAGAGGCACTTCGGAAGAGACAATCTGATGGAGAGATGCAGCGGCAGATGGCAGATGACAGCCAGGCGGGGCGAATCGTCTGCCGAATCTCGAATTACTCCTTTCCATACTTCATGTGACTATTTAGTCTCAATTTTGTATATTTTCAGCCGATTGGAGATTTTTCGGCACAGCCAATAAGATAGCGTCGTCGGACCGTTGCGCTCAAATTCAGACGCGCCAGCCATGGACCGTGACCGCCGTCCTCCTTTCCGGGATGACTCCGTGCGAGGCGAGCACGCGTACGACCCGCACGCGAGCCCCACGGAGATGCGCAGGCTGTCCGGCGGCCTGGCGGGGCTCTACACGGAGCCCGCGCTGGCGCTCGACTTTGGCACCTATCGCCCCCGCGACGTCCTTACATTCCCCGCAAATAAGGACAGGACGTGGAGGCTGCCCACCGAGCTCGACCCGGTCCGGTTGATGCACAACGCCATCCGCGCCGAGGTGACCAAGTTCGAGGCGCTACTGTTCAAGCTCGGCGACGCGAAGCTGAGCGGGTGGCAGATTCAGTGCATAAAGGTGCGCCGCGACCCGACCCGACTCCTCATCTTCCTTCTTGAATTTGTTTCTATTCTTCATTCGCGCGGGTCTTCGCGCGAGCGAACAAGCGCGCCGCGCTTCATGAAGCGCGAAGACATCGCCGCGGGTTCCCGCGTGGCGCGAAGACGGCGCGATGGCCGCCTCGCTCACCCGCGCAATACCCCAAATCCGCCCGCCCGGCCCGCGCGCAGCCCGAGATCCGCCCCCCCGACGCAGGCTGAGTCACGACTCGCGTCAAATCTCGCGCCGTTTGCTCGCGCCAACTGGCAGCCCGATCTTCAAATACAAAAATACCCGCAACAGACGCCACCGACTCTCACCCCAAACCCTGACCACATCCCCGTACACAACACACACGCACACGTAGGACTGGTGGGTGGGCCACAGGGACCACGTGGTGAACCACCACGCCATGGAGGACCGCACGCTGCACCCGTACGTCCGGAGCAGGGTACACGTGCCGGTTGAATTCCAAGCTTCGCACGATCAACTCGCGTGTATGGTCAGAACCGTGAACCGCGCCATATGCAACCGGCACTTCACGCGCGCGTCCGAGCTCGTGCTCGTGTGGCACGGCTACCGCACGTCGATCTACCCGTTGTTAGCGGAGGAAGAAGCCATCCTGATACCCCTGACACGCGCGTATTTCACCCCGGAGGAATACGGAATTAAGATTGGAGAGATTCTTCGGTCCACGCCAAAGCTAGCGATGGGCTCGCTGTTGCACCACCTGCAGGGCGGTAAAGAGGGCGCGATGGGCTTCTTAGTGCGGTACGGGTTCGAATGGACGGCGTGGTACAGCTGGGCGCACGCCGCGCGGACGCAGTACAGGGAAAACATGGAGAGCAAGCTCGCGTCGCTGTTGGTGGGAGCGCCGGTCACGCGAAGACACAAGGATGATTTGCGAATTCTGAAGACGCTCAAGCCGCTGGAACTTAACCGACGGCTGATGCTGTCGCCGATGGCGTCGGCGGATGTCAGCGCGTTGGTGTTCTCGCAGATGGCGACGGGGCGGTGGCTTCTCGACGTGGAGTGGGGCTTCTCGCAGATGGACGGGGTCGATACCTCTCGTGTTGTCCAGGCGGAAAGGGAGCGGCTCATCATATAAATATTTAAACACGTCTCATCACCCCTAATCAGTCCTAATCAGTCGTCCTCGCGCCAACGCGAGCAGCCCGAGACGCTGCATCCCTCCGGCGGAGTCACCACCGCCGTCGCGCTCACCGCCGCCGCGATGTCCCTCGCGATTCCATCCACCGTCTCGCTCCTCTCCACCGCGTCCATAGCCTCGAGCGTCGACGAATCGAACGATTCGAGAACCGCGCCGCCGCACCGCGGCACCGCTAACTCGCGCCATGACATCGTCCCGAACGTCCCGAACGACTTCGCGAGCTCGGCGCCGAGGACGCTGTCGTCCTGCGATATGACCCCCGTGCGTGTGTGTTTCACCCCGGAGGATAACGTATCTTCGTCGGTCCCGCTCCGCCCGTGAACCTCGAGGACGGCGACCCCCGCGCTCGACTGCGTCTTCACCCACGCGACGTATTGTTCCCGCGCGAGCGGCGGGACGGCGAGGTCGGGCCGGAGAACCGTCCAGCCGTCGTCGCCGAGAAGCGCGTGCGCTCGGTTGGCGATGACCAGGTTCAGCGCCCGTTCACCGGGCGGTCCTTCTTCACCGTCAAATCCGGGATCGATCCAGTGACCGGGGACGATGGCGACGGTCCGCGCCGGGTCCAATCCCGAACCACCTTGGGGAAGATCGTCGTCATCGGAGGGAAGATCGTCGGTCTTGGTCAGGGCGGCGCGTGCGAGCCGCGAGGGTAGCTCGGTGACGCGCTCGGATGGAGGTTGAACGACCGTCGTCGTCGAGGAAGTCGCCGGCTGCTTCGGCGCGGAGGATTCCAGTTCCGCCGCCATCCGCTTCGATTCCGTTTCCGCCTCCTTCAGCGCGCGCGCCGCCTCGCGCATCTCGGCGTCGCGAGCGCGTCGCGCTTCGCGTTCGGAGTCAGCCTCGAGCGCGGCGGCGGCGTTCTCGCGTTCGCGGATCTCATTCTCCGCGCGTCGCCTCGCGGCGTCGGCGATTTTACGTTCGTTTTCTTCGTTTCTGATCGCCATCCGCGCCACTGCGTCAGCCTCGCGCCTCTCCCGCGCCTCCCTCCGCCTGACCTCCTTCTCGGCCGCCTTGGCCTCCTTCTCCGCGGCGACGCGCTCAGCCTCGCGGCGCTTCTTTTCCTCCAACGCGCGCTTGGCCTGCGCGGCGATGTCCTCAGTCTCCGCCTTCGACCTCGCGTCCTTTTCCTCCTCGGCGAGCTTGTCCAATCGGACCTTCTCGCGCCGCGCAGCCTTGGCGGCATCCTCGGTCCGCCGGCGCTCCGTCTGCGCAGCCTTCTCCGCGAGCTTGCGCGCCGCCTTTGCTTCCCGCTCGAGCCGCTTGAGTTCGTCCGCGGTCGGCGGCGGGGGCGGCCGGGGAAGAGGGGGAGGCGTCGAGACGATCGCGGGCTTCTCGGCAGCCTTCTCGGCGGCGGGTGCAAAGTCGTCGGGCTCCGACTCGCGCGGGGGCATCGGACGCGGGGGCTTCGGAGGCGACGACGACGCCGCGGGTACCTCCAACACGCCGCCGTCCTTCGAAGGCTGCGTGGTGTCCGCGTCGGGGACCGGAGCGGGCACCTCGGCGGCGGGCGGTGACTCATCAGGCGGCGGTGACACATCCGGCGGTGACTGGTCGGTCGCCGCCGCCGTGACGATCGCCGCCGCCGCCCGCGTCGCTGCTTCCTCCTTGGCGACCGCCTCCGCCGCAGCGCTCTCCGCGTCCCTCTTGGCCCGCGCGGCGGCGTCGTCCGCGGCCGCCTTCTTCGCCTCCTCCTCCGCAGCCTCGGCGCGTTTCCGCTCGGCTCGAAGTTTAGCGGCTTCGGCTTCGCGCTCGAGTTTGGCTCGGCGACGGAGGTCCTTGGAAAGCGCCTCCCTGCGCCGCGCGTCCTCCCGGTACTCAGCCTCCATGCGCCGTCGCTCGGCTCGCGCCTCCTTCGTCTCGCGCGCTCGGCGCGCGGCGTCCTCCTGACGTATCCGCTTGGCCGCGTCGTTCACTTCCCTTCGCTTTTCCCGCTCGGCGGAATTTTTTGCCCGCTCCCGCGTCATCTGACGAGACACGGATTCGGCGTAGACGGCGTCTTCGTCCTTCGTCACCGGACGGCCATCCGGAGACTTCCAGTAGTTTCTCGAATGTGTCCCGTCGTCGTCATCCTCGTCGAACTCGCACTGTAACTCCGCGAGCGGCGACGCGAACGTGATTCGCCCCTCGGGTGTCGTCTTGAGCCGCGTGCCCACCTTTACGTATACGCCGCGCCACACTCGAACTCTCGCCCACCACGTGTCCCGTCGACGCACGGTAAACTCGTTCGCGGAGGCCTTGTCGTTCGTATCGTCGCCGGCGTCGTTGAAGAGCTGCTTGCGCGACGACCGTTTGTTGTAACGGTCGTCGTAACGGTCGGGCTCCGCGGGAAGAGGCGTTCCGTTGATGGAGTTCACCACCGTCGCCGCCGCCGCCGCGAGCGCCGACGCGTCGATCTCCCCGTCGTCGTCCGATGAACCGTCGTTGACGTCGTCGTGGCGGTTCGTGTCGCGGCGGTTCGTGTCGCGGCGGGATGAGGACCTCGGTGTCTCACCGCGTCCCATGCCGAACGTGAACATCGGCCGAGCGCCGGGGACGCCGGGCGAGTCGCGGACATCCGTTCGTCGTCGGATACCCCCGGGATCTGAACCGTCCTCACGTGCACGTTCACGTTCACGCTGACGTTCGCGTTCGCGTCGCTTCGTCTCCCTCCGAGCCTTTCTACCCCCGCCCCCGCCACCGACCCCGCCCGGTTCGCTCCGCTCCGCGTAGGCCTCCACGGAGACGCCCGCTTCGAGTCGATCGTTCGGGAACCATCGAGGTAAAATCTTGGCTCGGATGTGAAGTCCCGCGGTGTGCCTGAGTCGCCCGCCGGAGGGCACTAAGGCGGACTGGACGTCGAGCTCGATGGCGACGGGATCGTCGTCGTGTTCGCCGCCCGCGAGCACGCCGCGCCATCCGAGGGCGACGTCCGGGCACGCGTGCACGCGCACCTGAGACCTGCGGAAGATCCCCCCGCCTTCGCTTTCCGCGTTGTTAGCAGCCGGCTTTTGATCGGGTGAATTGATGGCGCCGTCCCTTGCCGGGAGAGGTCCTTTGCCGAAGAGCCGAAGGCCCTCGCCGCGGATCTCGCGGGTCAGGCGGATCATCGGCGCGCCGCGGATGCGATCGAAGTACGGCGCCAGGCCGTCCGCGGTGAGCCACCACGGCGGAGACGGGCCCCGATCCTTTTTCCGTCGACGACGTCGATCGCGACCTGATCCTGATGACCGCCGTTGGGCGCGCGAGTCAGCCTCGTCGCTGTCGAACCCGCTCGGCTCCGGGGTTTGCTCGCGGAGGACGTCCATGCCGGGCTCGAGCTCCTGCTCGAACGTCACGGAACGTCGCGCGGGGCGGTCCAGTCGAAGCGACGGAAGCGGCGGGGGCGCGAGGACGAACCTCCACCCGGCGAACACCTTCGGCATCTTCTTGCCGCTCGAGACGCGCGATGAGCCGGTGGGTTCCGGCGCGATGTCGCCGCCGTGAAGGGTGAACGACACGGGGCCGGCATCCCCGGTCGGATCGCCGACCGCGGGCGGGTTCATCGCTCGCGAACCCCGCTCCAACGATGAGTGACGACACAATTTGATTACCGATTTGAGATATAAAAAGTTTCAGAACAACGAGGCTCCGGCGGTATCATCACCGCCGGGCGCGGGGTGATGATATTTCAAGCTCTAATAACCGCTCCCTTTGCGTCTTAACCTCGGGAAATCTCGAGAGAACTTGCGAGTCCTCCGGGATGGCCCGCGCGAGCTCCTTCAGCATCCGAGCCGCGCACTTCGCATTCTCCGCAGCCGTAGCCGCCGTGGTCAAATCCGCGTCGGCGATGTGGTCGTGTTTCTTCATGAACTCGTCGATGACCCCGTTCAGTTCGACGTGAATCCCACAGTTCAACATGGGATTCTCCCAGCCGCACCACAGCTCCCTTAAGGCGGTTTCTGAATGATAATCATCGGTGGGCATCACGGCCAGCGGTTGCTGCTCCATGAGAAGATCCCAGAGAATGAGCGCCATTGCATTTTTAACGCCGTATTGGTCCGTCTCGAGGTGGCCGAGGACCTTTCCTGCCGCTTTCAGCACACACCATTCCACCTCCAAATTTATCGCACAGGTCGAACTCCCATTGTCAATTCCAGTTAATAACCTGGGGTCCATTCCAGTTAACCTATTAGGGAACGTGGAAAGCAGAGCAGGAACCATACAGTCGTCGTGGCGCCGTCGCTTCTCAGCATCCGTCATCCTCCCCTTGACGCACTCTCGCAGGATGTAAGCCGCGTTGACCCGGTCCTCATCGAGAAGATCCTCGTAAAGATCCATCTTCACCACCAGGCACAGCCACGGTATCGCACGCGCCGAGTATTCAGGGCCCTCATCCTCGTCAAAGTATCCACCGAGGTCTCGTATCCACCGTTCGTTTGCATCCACGATGTCCCCGCCTTTGATTCGACCCTCGTGAAGCCCCCGAGCGATGTGCGACAGACGCTTACTTATCAGGTCGTACATCACCTCACGATATATCTGCCGATCTCGAATGCTCCACTCGTCAATGTCCGGGTACAGACGGCTTTCATAGCCCCGATACCCTCGGGTAGCAGCCCAAGGGCCCGAGGAGTTTGTGATCGATCTCTCGCCGCCGAAAACTTCGAGTCTGGGATCAACGGGACCGGCGCCGTCGACGCGGGACTGGAACGTGGGCGTGATGTCGACGCCTCGTCTTCCCAGGTCGGTCCTTATGTCGTTGACGATCACGCCCGGTCGTGATTCGGTCACGTCCTCCTCGGTCATGCTCCTGTACGCCTGCATGATCGGAAACTGCTCCCGCATGAGCTCATTCTCGTCGAATTCGCTGTCGAATACGCTCTCGCTCTCCTCCTCCTCATCCTCGTCGTCGTCGTCGCTCTCGATGTACCTCCTGCGCCGCGCCGCGCGGTGTACCTCCGGATCAACCGGCGGATCCACGTAGTTCATCACATCCTCGGGCGGCGCGACGTCGTCCGGCACGCCGCCGTGCGCCTGGGTCCACTCCCCGATGAGAGCCTTGAGCGTCCTGTTGGGAAACAGCTGTGTTCTGCGCAGCGGCCGCCCGGTGTTTGGGCAGGTTCCTCCGTTGGACGAATCGATCCATCGCGTGACGTTCGCGCGTTCGAACGTGGCGCCGCACGTCGGCATGCATCCGCAGACCACCGGGTCGTGCATCACGTGGCGGCCGACGGGGCAGAGGAAGTCCTCCGGGACCAAAGGCGTCGGTGTCGGCGATTGAATTGTCGTCTTGATTCTCAATCCCCCAATCGTCGCCGCGACGTTCGTCAGCGCCGGCGTCGCATCTTCCGCGGGCGTATCGTCACTCACGGCCGCGTCGCCGTGAACGATGTGCTCGGGGGCGTCCACGTCCCGCTCGCGTCCCGTAACCCCGCCCGCATCGTCCGCCGTCGGCGCGGACGTCACCCCGAAAGCCTCCCGGAGGTGACTCAGCAGCGTCGTGGTTGAGGATTTCTTGACGCTCGACGCGAGCCAATGCGCCACGGAGTCGGCGTCGGCGTCCCGCGCGCTCTTCAGCACGCGGTAGGCGACGAAGGCACCCACGGTGTAGGCGCCCACCGCCGCGGCCGCGGTCGACGTCTTCATCCCGACGGGCACCGAGGTGGTGGTCGCCCCCCCGAGTGGTCTCGGGATTCACGCCCGGTGCTTTAAGTGTTATCGGGCGATCTCATCTGGCAAGGTGCCGAAGACTGGACAATTTGAGCCGGGGCCACTTTGAGGGGCGACATGAGGAGCGATGGCCCCGCGGCGCCGCGGGGTATCATGGACTCCGAGCCACCCACCTTGCTCCACAGAGTCTCCACGATGACCGGCCCGGCGGTTGGGTACGCCTTCATCGCCGCGGTGTGCGTGATCTGGGTGTTCGGGTCGTTCCTGGTAGAATCACTGGAGGGCCAAGGCTTGTCGCCGCTGCTGCTGACGTTCATCTGCAACGCGCTGTTCGTGGTGCTGCTCCCGGTGTACTTTGTGAAGGAGTGGGCGCTCGAGAGAGGCGACAAGGAGTGGCGGGGATGGGGCGCGGAAACGCGCGGCGGGTGGCAGAGGCTCACGGGCTTCGAGGGCGACGAGATGGCGACGACGTCGCGGACGGAGATCCCGGGAGGAGGAACGGCGGGAAGCGGGAACGAGAGCGGCGACGGAGGGTTCGGGGGTGAGACGCGCGGGTCCGGGCGGCGGCAGCGGCGGACGTTCTCGGACGAGGAGCTCGAGCTGGACGACCAACAGCCGCAGCCGTCGTCGCCGCCGCGCCCCGCCGCCCCGCGCCCCAATCCGTCGTCGTCCAGGGCACCACCCGAGCAATGCCCACGGGACGCGCACGCGACTGTGAGGGAGACGGCGTGGGCGGCGTTCATGATCTCCCCACTGTGGTTCGCCGCACAGCTGTGCTTCAACTACAGCCTCCTCTACACCTCAGTCACATCGAACAGCATACTGAGCACGTCCTCGAGCGTGTTCACCTTTGGCCTCTCAGTGTACTTTGTGGGAGAACGGCACAACGCGGAACGCCTATGCGCAATCGCCGCGTACGTCCTCGGGTCGGTGTTGGTAACGCTGTCCGATCACAGGGATAACGGCGCGGGTTCGAGTCCCACGACGAGCACGAACTTTGGCAACGCGCTCACCGTCCTCGCGGCGGCGCTCTACGCGGGGTACACCACCGCGATTCGATTCCTCCTTCCAGACGACCCGCGGGTAAGTTCATTTTAATTTTCGTACGGGCAATTAGAATGACGTCATGTTTTGTGTACAGGTTTCCATGCTTCTCTTTCTCGGAGTCATCGGGATCGTCAACTTACTGGGCGTCGGCGCCGTCATCGTCCTAGGTCACTTCGGCCTCGGGATGTTCCCCGACGTCTTCGCGAACGTCACCCCGCGGGTGTTCGCGTGGGCGTGCGCCAAGGGTTTGTTCGATAACGTGCTGTCGGATTACCTGTGGGCGCGGGCGGTGTTGTTGACTTCGCCGACCATCGCTAGCGTCGGGCTGAGCATGCAGATTCCGCTCGCGGCGTTCGTGGAGGCGGCGATGGGACGCGCGAGGTGGGCGGACTCGGGGATGACCGCGATGGGGATGTTGTCAGGGTGCGGGCTGGTCCTGGCGGGGTTCCTGGGAGTCGTGTACAAGTAGTTATTCGCGGCGGCGTGGTGATGAATCTTAGGCTTGTCGTTTGGGAATCTATCACTATCTCAGACGCACTCCTTGCACCTAGAGCGCCGACGACCGTGCTCGCAGATTGATGCCCCACCGCACTCCTTGCACTGATGTCG
>Ga0302114_10000310_pt1 | contig 34965 bp, 46 predicted proteins | sample AG5_Surface_MG_FD_203107 | JGI IMG/M metagenome (GOLD analysis project Ga0302114, IMG submission 203107) | Marine microbial communities from Western Arctic Ocean, Canada - AG5_Surface | ecosystem: Environmental > Aquatic > Marine > Oceanic | place: Canada: Western Arctic Ocean | collected...
ACTCAGTAATCACGGATGATGAAGAGTTCTGGCAATAGTAACACTGCGGATCATGCTGAAAGATAGGACTAGGTGTCCCAAACCATCTAAATGATATTTTCCTATAGATAAGTGTGAAATAAGTTGACAGTGTGTGCGATACCAGTAAAATGGTTCACATGGAGAGGCAAAACGCTTCTCATTACTGGAGATACAAAATGGCTCACACTCACACAGGAACTTGCCAATTATGCGGTCGCGAACACGCCGTCAATGTTAAAACAGGCGCGATAGCGAAACACGGATACAGAGTCGATTACGGCTTCTTCAGCGGAACTTGCAGAGGCGCAGGATGCCAGCCTCTTCAGATATCTCGCGAATGGCTCGACACCAATATCGAACGCTGGGAAGAGCAAGCCAATCTTGAATTAGCCAAAACTGCTGCCGACATTGCAAAAGTTCCGGTTCAAGTGTTGGTCACAAATGGCGCTTTCAGTTCTTATCGAGAAAAAAGAATGATGAACGAGGAAGCCTACAACAAATGCTTGCTTGCTGGGGAAGACATGAATCCACGCTCAGATCCGACATTCGCAGAAGCTGTTGAAACTTATCTCACATGGACTATTCATCACAGAGCAACAGGTCTACTGGCTCATTGCGAAGACATGAAGGTGCGAGCTACCGCGATCCTTGGTACTGATTTGTTTCCTGTCAAAGCTGAGAAGAAAAACAGAGAAACATTTGAGTGCTACAGAGATGCTTTCGCTTTCTCAGAGACACTAAAAGATCAAGGAATCAAAACAAGAATTCGCAGCACTAATAACTATAGTCGTGAACATGGCGTTTACTGGACAACCGCAGCTTAAACCAACCACAGCCCTCTTCGGAGGGCATCAAGGAGAATCAATATGTTTAATGTCTATTGCCCACACTGCGGCGAGCCTCAAGATCAGGACGCATTCCACGAGCCAACAGAGAACGATGCCCCAGAAGGCAGCTACAAGGAGTCTGCTGCTTTATTCAAGATCAACGGCTGCGGTATGTTCCAAGCCAACCCAAAACCTTGCACAGCGCCTGTAATAGAGTCTCCTGAGAGGATGGAGCTTATCAAGGCTGGCATGGACATGAGCGAGCATCCAGATGAGTGGTTGTTGTTTATCTAAAGATAGTGGAATAAAGTTGATATAAGTGTAGGTGCCTGTATACTACAGGTATTGAAGGACGCAATGTTCTTCTCAACTAGGGGCAGCAAAATGAACAAAGCAATACCAGAAACATTAGCACAGGCTGAAATTCTAGACTTTATCATGTTCTCTAAAGATAAGCGTCCTTACGCTTTGATTTGCGATCCAATCACTTACACCAAGACTGGCTATGTCGAAGCGGTGATTCGCCGCTTTTGTATAGTGCGCCGAGAATTCGTAGGCCCAAGGCTTCTTCTCAACTCTTGGGCTAATAACTGGCACTTCATCCCAGATAAAAAGGTCAGCAAAATGATGGGCGTATCAGAAAAGTCATACAATGATTACTGGAAAGGCGAATAGTATGAAAATCAAAGTCTCTTATACAATTGAAGTTGACCCGAAACTTGTCCAGTTTTACATCAATGATTTGGAAAGCGGCGAGACAGTCAGAGAGTTTGTCAAATCATATTGTGAAGCTGTCTCTAATGGATGTCTTGAAGAAACACTATCTCATTTTAAAGAACACTCAGACAGAGGAGGGGAATAACAATGACAAAATTCCAATTAGTTTATAACGGTAACGAATGCTTCCCGCTATGCAATACAAGAAAAGAAGCTGATAGATTCAAGCAAAAAGCGGCAGATCAATGGCCTGAAATGAAGGTAGTGATAAAAGAAATAAACCAAGAAGCCAAGGCAGGTGAATAACAATGGAAAGTTTGACCGCACTAATTAATGACAACGTGGAAAATATGGTAAATGCACAGGATCGTTGTGTAGAGCTTACATCTGCTCACAAGGATCTTTTGACGGTAGCTTACATCGAAGACAATGGCTCGCTCGATGAGCTGATCTCTGAAGAAATGACCTGCAAGGAGTTTGATGAGTTTCAGGCAGATATGGCAAAAGCCTTTGCCGGACTGATGGGCCACGACAGCTTCTTCCTGAAGTACGACAAGTCATATCAAAAAGCAAAAGATCTTATCTTGGAAGGTATTGAGGAAAGAATCTGGAATCGCTATTGCGACATCTTTAACCCGCCGCCGCTTGACTACTACGAAGAATATGGCGTTTCGAGGAGTTCTTTCTAATGACTAATAGAAAAGCTGGATTTCTAATGTTTTTAATTTTAGTAGCGTTTCTTGTAGTGAGCAACGCTGACAAGCAGGATCTCATCGCTGCGGAGTTCCGCTACTGCACAGAAGTTGTGATCTGGGACACTCACAAGATGACAGACGGATCTAGCGACTACGGTCATCCTGACTACAAAGGCATCTACAACGATGTCTGCAAGGAGTTGGAGCCAAATGACCAGCTTAATCCTTAGACCGCACCAAGTCACCGCTGTTGAAGCTCTGCGCGATAGTCTGCGAGCTGGCAACAAGCGAGTGATTCTTTCAGCTCCTTGCTCAATGGGAAAGACACATATCGCTGCTTACATAGCTGTCAATGCGGCAGCTAAAGGCAAGAAGGTAGCCTTCTTCTGCGATAGATTGAAGTTGTTGAGCCAGACAACAGCTACTTTTGATTCTCTAGGAGCAAGCTACTCAGTGCTTCAGGCAGATGATACTCGCTACAATCCGCACGAGAATATCCAAATAGTCAGTACAGCTACGGCGATCAGGCGAAATCAGTTCACTTATGACATTGCTATAATTGATGAAGCGCATCAAATGTACAAAGGTCTATTAGACCAAATGAAGCGTTTTAACAACTTAGTATACATTGGCCTCACTGCTACTCCGTACAGCAGAGGTATGGGAGCTGAAGGACTATGGCAAGATCTTATAGTGACTACCACGCCACAAGACCTGATAGATGAAGGCTGGCTCTGTCCGACTGACTACTATCATGGCAGAACTGCTGACTTTAGTGATGTGAAGCTAAAAGGTTCATCTACTGGTAATCGTGACTATGATGCAGAGGCGCTAGGAAATCGGATGGCAGAAGATGACACGCTAGCTGGTGATATAGTATCGAACTACGTCAAGCACTCTGACGGCCTGACCAAGCGAGCTGTATGTTTTGCTCCATCTATAGCTTATAGCAAGAGCTTAGTAGAGCGATTCAACGAGACACTGGGCCAAGAGATAGCCGTACACATCGATGGTTATGATGATCAGGTTACGAGAGATCTGAAGTACCAAGACTTTGAAGACGGTGTGTATAAGGTGATGATTAACAGCAGGCTCTTGAATACTGGCTGGGATGATAGCGGTGTTGAGATTTGCATTGACTGCTACAAGACTCGGAGCTTGACCACTTGGATTCAGCGCATTGGGCGCATCTGGCGTATTCATCCGGCCAAGGAGCGAGCTATAGTCTTAGATCATGCTGGCAATCTCGCTCACTTCGGCTCGTATCCTGAGACTTTCGTGCCTGAAGACCTTCACTGTGGTGACAGAAACTATGATGAGCGCAAGCAGGTTAAGAAGGAGGAGAAGGAGCCAGTGGTTCACAACTGCAAGCAGTGTTCAGGAGCCTTCACTGGCCTGAGATGCAAGTGTGGCTGGGAGCTGCCAGTAGGCACTCCAACTCTCAAGGATGATGGCACACAGCTCGTCAAGGCTGAGAACTTATCGCCTGCTGAGACACGGCGCAAGACTTTGACAAAGGAGCAGAAGCAAGAATGGTACTCATCTCTGCTGCATTACGGTTATCAGCACAACTACAAGAAAGGCTGGGCATACCACAAATATATAGAGTGCTTCTCCTGCGCTCCTAACGGTTTGAAGCAGATAGGACGAGATCCAATCCCAGAAGCTCTAGGCTGGATCAAGAGCCGCCAGATCGCATGGAGTAAGCGACCATGATGGAATGGTATGCGCCAGCATTGGATAGGCTAGACAAGCTCAGACAGTCAGGAACTAACAAGTGGACTGCCTGTTGTCCTGTACACGATGACTCCAATCCTTCTATGTCAGTCACTGTAACCGACACGCCAGAAGGCCAGAAGCTGCTGTTCTATTGTTTTTCTTGCGGCGCAAAAGGTGATAGTGTGATAGAATCTATAGGACTCAAAGTGGGAGACTTGTTTGAGCAAAGCAAGGATTTCACTCCAGATCGTAATTATCTACTAAACAAATCAGTAGAGCATGACGATTTTTACATTTTGATCTATGACACAGATAAGTCCAAAGGCAAGAAGATCAGGTATAAAGATCACAAGGAATATGTAGCAGCGATGGCTAGAAGAGAGCTAAGGACTGCGGCAGGTATTCCTCAGACTATTATTGAAATTGAGAAGGATGGTTTCCTCTAATGGCTAAGCCAATGAGAGTTTTTACAGATGAGGAGGTTCAACTGGTAGAAAAGTTGTCAGCCTCACTTACTCATGAGCAGCTTGCTAGGTATTTCTCTATATGCGACAACACGTTACGTGAAATCATGAAAAGAGATGACCGCGTATCTGAGGCGTATGACCGTGGTTTGACAAGAGCTGGTGTCATGATGGTCGAGAAGCTATTTGATAAGGCGATGGAAGGCGATCATCCAAGCATGAAGCTATGGCTGTCTCAGAGAATGGGATGGACAGAGAAGAGCCGTACAGAGCTTACGGGCGCTGATGGCGCTCCGATTCAGCACGATGTTGATACTCACTGGACTATAGAGGTTATGGAATAATGCCATTGCAAAAAGGCAAGTCTAAGAAAACTATAAGCAAGAACATCAAGACTGAGATGGCAGCAGGCAAGCCACAGAATCAGGCAATCGCTATAGCAATGGCTAAGGCAAAGAAGAAGCAAAGCAAGTTCACTTACGAATAAGGCGAGCTGCGAATCATGCCCAAGATGAAGATCCCCAAGAAGATGCTTTCTTTCTTGCCGCCTAAGCGATACAAGATTTGCATTGGAGGCAGAGGCAGTGGGAAGAGCATGACGATGGGCGATCTGTGCCTACAGGCTGCTCAGATGCAAGGCATCAAGACTCTCTGCGCTCGCGAGTTCCAAGCATCAATAGATGACTCAATTCATACACTGCTCTGTGCCGAGATAGAACGGCTAGACCTGAAAGGCTTTGAGATACAGCGCAATGAGATCCGCTACGGTGGTGAGACTGCATTCAAGTATATCGGTCTTGCCAGATCACCAGAGTCAGTTAAGTCCTATCATGGATTCTCTAGAGTGTTTGTGGATGAGAGCCAGACAATATCAGAGGCCAGCCTCAAGGCTCTTACTCCTACGCTCAGGACAGCAGGCTCAGAGATCTGGATGGCAGCTAACCCAAGGTCAGCGGCTGATCCATTCTATTTGCGATTCGTTAAACCGTTTGAGAAAGAGTTGCGGCGTGATGGTGTTTACGAAGACGAGCATCACACCATTGTCTGGATGAACCACAGCGACAATCCAGCTTTCCCAGAGGTCTTAGAGCAAGAGCGCCTGTATGACCAAGCGCATATGTCACCAGCTCTCTACGCTCATGTCTGGGAAGGTGAGACGTATGACGAGAATGCTGACTCCATCATCCCAGTTGAGTGGTACTTGTCAGCAGTGGATGCCCACATCAAGTTAGGCTGGAAACCGGAAGGCGCTATCATTGCGTCTCATGATCCTTCAGACGAGGGTGGAGACAGTAAAGGCTTTACGTTGAGGCACGGCAACGTGATCTTGGATGTGTGTGAAATGGTAACAGGCGATGCTGGTGAAGGCATGGATTGGGCGCTGGACAAAGCACTAAAGGCTAACGCTGATCACTTCATCTGGGATGCTGACGGCTTAGGTGTCTCGCTCAAGCGTCAGGTAGATCAGGCGCTCGCAGGCAAGAATGGCATCACATACTCTATGTTCAAAGGCTCAGAGGCTGCTGAAGATCCAGAGCTACCGTATACCAGCGGCGGGACACAGCGGAACAAGACTAACCGCGAGACTTTCAAGAACAAGCGAGCGCAATACTGGTGGCGGCTAAGAGATAGATTTGAAGCTACTCACCGCGCAGTTGAGAAAGGCGAGTATGTGAATCCAGAGGATATGATCAGCCTGTCTTCGGAGATAGCTACGATAGACCAGCTCAGAGCTGAAGTCTGCCGCATACCCATCAAGCGAAACAATGCAGGTAAGATACAGATACTAAGCAAGATAGAGATGGCTAAACCTCCTTATCGGCTACCGAGTCCTAATATGGGTGACGCACTTATGATGTCGCTCCATTCACCCAAAGCAATTAATCAACAGAAGGTTACTCTTAACTTCTCAGGCTGGAAGAATCATGGCTAAAAAAGACAATTACGAATACGAGAAAGACTCTAAGAAGGAGTACGGCGAGGATACTTACGATTCCTCCAAGTACAAAGACCACGATTATATTATTAATCTGCTATCAGCTTCTCAGGAAGCAGACCAAGACCTGCGCGACAATGGGCGTGAGGCTGCGCTGTTTGTCGATAAGCGAGATGGTCAATGGGAGCCTTACTGGTACTCTAACGCTGGTGAAAGCAAGTCTCCACGCTACAGCTTTGACATGGTGAACCCGATTATTGATCAGGTCTGCTCAGAGATAGAGCAAGCCTCGTTTGATGTGAACGTCTCGCCTGCTGGCGGCAATTCCACTAAAGACATTAGCAACACCTACTCTGGCATTGTGCGTAATATCGAGTCGATGTCTGACGCTAAAGAAGTCTACAGTCATTCAGCCAGAAGCATGGTTACATCTGGGTTCGGCGCTTGGCGCGTTGTTCACAAGTATGTGAGTCAGGATAGTTTTGACCAAGACCTGTTTATAGAGCCTATCGGCAATGCCCTAGATAGGGTCTGGTTTGATCCTGCGGCTGAGAAGCAAGACAAGTCAGATTCACGGTACTGCTTTGTGCTTCATGCGATTGGCAAGGATGAGTACGATAGGCGCTGGCCCGAAGCATCTGGTCAGTCAGTCGATGAAGGCCGTGATGGAGAGGCGTATTACGATAAAGCGGAGGTCGTAGTCGTAGGAGAGCTGCTGTACTGCGAAGAGCAAGAGCGCGAGCTAGTCATGATGTCCAACGGGCAGGTTCATGAGGTCAACGATGAGTTCAAGAAGATCTCTGACGAGCTGAAAGCTATCGGAGTGACAGAAACCCGTAGGCGTAAGCGCGTCAAGAAAGAGGTTTGCTCACGGTTATTTGACGCTAGTGATTGGCTAGAAGCGAAGAAAAAGACAGTCTTTAACATGATTCCGGTTGTGCCTATATACGCCAACTACAAGATATTTGAGAACAAGACTATCTTCTGGGGATTGGTAGAAAAGCTCATGGACTCGCAGCGAGTGCTGAACTACTCGGTCAGCCGTGAGGTGGCAGAGACTAGTCTTGCACCAAGGTCTAAGTATTGGATGACGATGGGACAAGCGGCAGGCCACGAGTCATCATTGCAGACTCTTAATACCAATCATGATCCGGTACAGTTCTTCAACGTAGATCCAGAGTTCCCGCAAGTACCTCAACAGCAAGGCGGCGCACAGATCAACCCAGCGTTACGCACAATGTCTGAGGCTATGAGAGGCATGATCACCTACGCCTCTGGAATGTTCTCCAGCAACATGGGAGACAATCCACAGAATCAATCTGGCGTTGCCATCAACGCACTTCAGAACAAAGGCGATAACTCCACGATCAAATACTTCAAGGCGTTAGAGTTCGGCATCCGTGCTACTGGTCGCATCTTGGTAGCTGCTATACCAGAGATCTACGACTCAGCGCGTACTGTAAGGCTGCTTAAAGAAGACAATACTTATGACGTTGCTGACATCAATCAGAAGGTCATAGACCAGCAGACAGGCGATGTGGTGACTGTCAATGATCTGTCAGTCGGCAACTATGATGTACAGGTTAAGGCTGGTGCGAGCTTCAAGAATCGCCAACAAGAGACTATTGAAACAATCATTGAGATTGCCAAAGTCGATCCTACTATTCTTCAGATCGCTGGTGATGTGTTACTGGACAACGTGGCTACTGCTTCAGCTCAGCAGATCTCTGATCGCAAACGCGCACAGATGATAGCGGCTGGCCTGATACCACAAGACCAGATGACCGAAGACGAAATGATGGAAGCGCAGCAGCAGCCAACAGATCAGCAGCAAGATCCTAATATGGTCTTGGCTCAGGCTGAGCAGATGAAGGCTCAAGCTGAAATGCTACGAGCGCAGATAGAGCAAGCTAAACTTCAGAACGAGCAAATGAAGCTCCAGTTAGAAGCTCAGAAGCTCCAGACGCAGATGCAAGGTGATCAGGCTGACAACCAGATAGATTCATTCAACGCTGAGACTAAGCGCATGGAAACTCAGATCAAGGCTCAAGAGGCTGGAGCAACGATTGATAGGACAAGCGCACAAGCAATGGGTGAGGAGCTAGACAATCAAGAGAAGATGGCTGACATGATGGATAGGCAGCGAGCGGAGGCTGAGCGTATGCGAGCAGAGGCCCAGCGCAAAGCAATGAGGTTCATGTCTGACTCTGAGATAGCGAGAATGCAGAATGGCTGATAATAAAAGTAGCTTAGGAGCCTCTGCTCTTAATCAAATATCGCAGTTCAACGCTGGAGTTATTGACTCGACTCTTGGCCTGTTAGACCTTGGCGCTCAAGGCGTAGCTGGCGTTTCTAATATGATTACAGGACGCAATGATAGTCCTGTAATGCTATCTGGAAGAGCTAAGTCTGCGTTAAATGTAGAGTCTAATCCCAACTCTGTAGGTTATGTGGCTGGATCTGTAGCACCTGCTATAGCAACTGGAGTAGGTGCTATGGCAAAGCAAGGCGTTTCATCAATGCGGAATTTCCTTGGTGGATCTACCGCTGAGCTTGGCGGCTACTACGGTGGAGAGGCTGGCGCCCAGATAGGCCGAGTGTATGGCGGCACAGCGGGTGAGATAGTCGGCGGCTTGGCAGGCGGTATAGCTGCTCCTAATGCTCCTAGACCTCAAGCTATAGCTGGTAGCAGGATGAATCCTGCAAGAAACATTGATACTGAAGTTTCTGAAGCTAGAGCAACTTATGAGTTAGATCCTAGTAACAAAGAGTTGCGGGAGTCATATATGGCGCTGCGCCGAGAAAGAGATTCAATTCCTTCCGCGCCAAGAATAAGGAGAGGCAGAGGCTCAGCAATTCGCGTGTTCCACGGTTCGCCTCATGAATTTGAAAACTTTTCAATGGACAAAATAGGAACTGGCGAGGGCGCACAGGCTTATGGTGATGGTCTGTACTTTGCTGAGAATCCATCGATTGCGGAAGACTACAGGAAGCAACTAACGCAGGCGGGAGACTCTAGGATAGGAGATAGGTCTGTATTGGAAGTCTATGAAGAATTGAGCGCAAGAGCCGACCGACTGCCTATCGACTTGGCGGGAGCGGAATATGAAAAAATGGGTTTCCTCGAAGATTTGGATTTAACCGACTCCATTAATGAGGCGATTAGCCGCATTGATGATCCAGAGGTAGCCAAATGGGCTAGGTCTGAAGTAGCTCCGCAGTTTAAGCCAGCAGGATATAGCTACGAGGCTAACTTAAACGTGGGATCTGATGAATTACTTAATTGGGATGCTAGTTTGGCGGAGCAAAGTCCTAAAGTAAGAAATCAAATAGAATCTATGCTTAGAATTAGAGAGCCTGACGGATTCTTTATTAATCCAGACGGAACTATTGATCAAGATGTATCTGGAAGGATGATTTACGATCATTTGTCTGAGATCGAAAGAGATAAAATATATTCCTCTGTTGATGTAATGAACAAAAGATTGTCTGAGCTTTCCAAAGAAATGGAGGAAATGAGTATAGGAAACAACCAATTTTCAAATCCTAGAGGATATGATTTAAAAAATGAGTACGACAGATTATTAACTGAAAAAGTTAATTTTGGTCAAAGTAGCAATCCTAAAAGATTGGCAAGCAATCGGTTAAGAGAAAATGGAATTGCGGGAATACAGTATTTAGATGGAAACAGTAGAGCCACAGGTGAAGGCACAAGAAACTACGTCATATTCGATGACTCCTTAGTAGACACCAAGCGAGTCAATGACAAGCTGACTCCAAGTTGGATGGATCAAGGCGCTAGGATGCAGAGAGCGCAAGACCTTGGTTACGACATGGACAATGTGTTTTATCACGGAACTAATAAGACATTTGAGGAGTTTGATGCCAGTTTAGGACAAGGAGCAAGAAAAGACACTGGTGTGTTTGTTTCAAATAGTCCTGATGTTGCCTCGTCATATGCTGGAGGCACTTCTGCCCAAGTCCTTCCTCTTAGAGTTCGCCTTCAAAATCCTATGAAAGTTTATGCAGATGGGAGTAATTGGAGCAAACTTGGCCCAAATACTCGCGTTGATCTTCCTAGAAGAGTGGTAAATCAATCTGAAGATGCTGATTTGCTTGAAGAGCTTGGGTTTGATCGTGGAAGCAACACAAGAACTGAGCCTATGGGAACGTATACTCTAGGAGAGTTATTTCCAGATCGCTTTGGCGGCATTAAGGATGCTAAATTAGCCGAGCTTTTTGATAAAGATTCCTACTTGCCTATGACCACCAATGATGTTTCTAGGTGGGCAAAAAAACAAGGTGTTGATGGAGTTATCTTTGAAGACATTAGTGACAGAGGCTCAAGAGGATCTTTTGATAATGATAAAGCCTCAATGCCTTCAAGAAACGCAATTATCTTTGATCCTAAAGACATTCGTTCTGTGAACGCTGAGTTTGATCCAACCAAAGCTGACAGTGCAGATCTGCTATCTAGCAGGCAATCAGAGCGCCAAATGTCAGCATTGAGAGGAATTGCATAAAAGTATTGCTTTTTACCAAATTGTGGTATATTTGACCACTAGCGTACTCCACGCTTTTATGGAGGCACGGAACGTCACCGTTTATTTGACGGCATAACAGTAGGTATAAGATGCAACCAGAAGATATGGTCGATGAGGCTTTAGAGCTTGAAGACGTAGCAACTGTAGATCAGGAAACTGATTCCGAATCATCAACGGATACTGGTGAAGACCAAGAACAATCCACTAGACCTGTTTTTAATGAAGAGCAGCAGAAGGTATTTGATAAGGCTATAAGCGAGAAGACTTGGAAGGCGCGAGAAGCAGAGCGTCAGGCCGAAGATTACCGCAAGCGCCTTGTAGATCTTGAAGCTAGGATTCCTAAAGAACAGCCGCCCGAAGTGCCGAACGTGCCTGACTTCTATAGTCTCTCAGACAGAGAGATACAGGAGCAGCTCCGACAGCGTGATGAGGCGATTGCCAAGCGAGCAGAATTCGCAGCACGGCAGCAGGCCGCAGAAGGTCAGCAGCTAGAAATGCAGCGTCAGCAGCAAGCAGCGGCAGTTAGTGAGCAGAATGCGAAGATCGCAACCTACGCAGAACGCTCTAAGAAACTCGGTGTAAAAACTGAGGATCTGCAAAGCGCAGCAAACAAGATAGGCCAGTTTGGGATTAACTCAATGCTGTCTAGTCATCTGATAGATTTAGAAGATGGAAGTCTTGGAACGCTGTACTTAGGTCAGAATCTCTTGGAGTTGGATAAGTTGGCAAATATGCCTGCTAATCAAGCGTTGCTGTATTTAGATCAGACCATTATGCCAAAAGCTAGAAAACTTAAACCTAATGTTAATGCCGCTCCTGATCCACTAGACACGCCGAAAGGTGCTGGGATAAGCCCCAAGGCTGGTGGCCCGAAAGGAGCAACTTATGAATAAATGAGGAAATACCATCATGGCTAACAGCTTATCAAGTAACATCACACGGCCTCTGGCACGTGTGTTCTTAAATGCGTTTCAGAGTTCACGAGTCCTAACTAAGACGGTTGATACGCAACTTCTTTCAGGTCGCTTCTCGCCCTCAACAGGCAGTTCAGTTGATTTTAAAAGGCCACATGACTATTCAACGATAAGGACTTCTGGCGGAGACATTTCTGCTTCAGCTAAGTCTGACATCATCGCTGGTAAAGCGACCGGAACAGTACAGCCCTACTTCACTGTGGCTACTGAATTTACGAATATTCAAGAGGCTTTGGAGCTTGACCAGTTAGAGCAAATCCTTGCTCCTATGGCGCGAAGAATTGTCACTGACATCGAGACTGATCTTGGTGGTTATATGATGAAGAATGCTTCACTGCGTTATGGCTCTCACGGAATCTTTGCTGATGCTTGGACTGATATCGCTGGCGCTGGTGCGTTACTCGACAGCGTAGGTGTTCCACCAGAAGCAGATAAATTCTACGTTATGAATCCATTCACCGCTACTAAACTAGCAAGCGCACAGAACGGCTTGAATGCTTCTGACGGACTTGTTCGCACAGCTTGGGAAAACAGCCAGATCTCTGCCAACTTCGGTGGACTTAGAGCGTTGACTTCTCAGAGCTTGAACACGTTTACGTCTGGTACTGGCGCAGATCGCGCAGGTACTTTGAGTGCTGCTCCAAATGCTACTTACTTAGCAGCTAAGGACACAATGACTCAAAGCATCGCTGTTACTGCTCTACAGGCAAGTATGGTAGTTAAAGCTGGTGACATGATTAAGATCGCTGACGTTAACCGTCTAAACATCAACTCTCGTACAGCTATGATAGATGAGAATGGTGCTGCGGTTCATTGGACAGGCGTTGTAACTGCCGATGTAACTTTGGATGGCAGCGGTGCAGGCACTCTAGTAGTAGCTGGGCCTGCTATCTTTGAGGCTAACGGTCAGTACAACACAGTTGACGCTGCTCCTGCTAGTGGTGCGGTTGTTACTCTACTTAGTGCTTCTAACACAACCTATCAACCCAACCTCTTCTATATGAAGCAAGCGTTTGGTATAGGTACTGTTAAGTTGCCGAAGTTGTACTCAACTGACACGATTGCTACTACTGAAGATGGTATGTCCATCCGAGTTAGTAAGTATTCAGACGGTGACGCGAATACGCAAAAAGTTAGATTTGATTGCTTGCCTGCGTATGCCACGTTTAATCCTTTCATGGCCGGTCACGGTTTCGGAGTTTAGTTCATAGAGGTGTTTGGGAGCTTCGGCTCCCAGTTTTTTATGGCTACTCCAACGAAAGGAAAAGCACGAGCGAAAGTTACCAGCACTGGCAAGAAAGTCTCCTACGGGCAGGCTGGAAAGGCTAGTGATGGTGGCCCTCGCGTTCGGGCAGGAACAAAGAAAGGTGATGCTTATTGTGCTAGGTCTTTGGGAATCAAGAAGCGATTATCCAAAAGACAGCAGAATGATCCAAATACTCCGAACAATTTAAGTCGTAAACGCTGGAAGTGCAAAGGCGCTAAGAGTGCTACTTATGAATGAAGGTCTATACGCTAACATCCACAAGAAAAGAAAAAGAATTAAGTCCCAGAAAGCTGCTGGAAAAACTCCAGATCGGATGCGGAAGGTAGGCTCAAAAGGCGCTCCATCTGCCAAGGCTTTTAAGAATTCAGCTAAAACTGCTAAAGGAGCTACATACGAATAATGGCTACTGTCGCTCAGGTCGCAACGTCCTCACTTCAACGGATATTGGTACAGGCTAGTGAAGCTCCACTACAGCCTGACGAGTACCAAGATTTTATCTTTTCAATGAATAATTACATGGCAGAGCTAGATGCTTCAGGCATTCAGCTAGGCTATACAGTTGTGTCTGATTTAGGTGATGACGTAACAATACCGACAGGCGCACTGAGAGGCTTGATAGCTAACATGGCTGTTGAGGTCGCTCCAGATTACAACGGAATCATTTCAGCAGGCTTAGCAAAAGCGGCTCGTGATGGTTACAACACGATGCAGTTAATAGGTCAAAGCATGGGTACGAGTAGATATCCTAGCACCTTGCCTATTGGCTCCGGTAATGAAGACAATAACTTCGGGATTAGCACTAACTTTTTCCCAGATCAAGAAGCATCGATACTTGCAGAGACTACTGGCTCCATCGGCCTTGAGGTGAACACTAATGGTTAGAAGAGCAACAGGTCGCAGGAAATCTGATTTTGTAGCGCAGGACACGGTTCCTGCTAATTCCTTTATGGACTACTTTGTTGACAATACCAACTATCGTATTTCGTACACTAATTTAGTATCTGGTCTTGGTGTCACCGGAACAATAGTTACCACTGGATCTGGGACGGCAGCTCCGGTTTTAGAGAAAGACGGAACTATTAACAAGATAAGAAACATAGAAAATGGCTCTGGAATAGCAGCCAGCATTTCTGCCACTGATGGCGTAGAGATCAAGCATAATTTTACAGTCGATGCGACCGGATCGCCTTTGATGCTGAACACGACAGCAGTAAGTCCTACGTTTGTAAGCCTATTTGCTGGCAGCGGTATTTCCTTGACAGCTACTGGGAACATCATAGCAATATCCTCAAATGACGCGCTCCATTATGTCGAGAGCTTCTTACAAACAAATACAACCGACACAGTAATAGCAGCGACCACTACGCCTGTTCTGATAGCAGGCACATGGGAGTTTGGTGCTAACACTGGATTTACACAGACCTCTGGAGGCAAGCTGACTTATAACGGATCAAGCACTGCTGTGCTGACAGTTCACGCCTCAATATCGATAGAGCCTGTATCGGGTAATAATAACCAAGACATCTCTGTTTATGTTGCAAAGAATGGTGCTGTAATAGCAGGCACAAGAATCAGCGCAGTAATCTCAAATGGCGCACCTCAGAACTTATCTTTATCAACTAATCAGTCTTTTGCGACAAACGATTACATTGAGCTGTTTGTGCAGAATTCTACTTCCACAGCCAATCTGACAGTTGTTAGAGGTCTTTTCGGAGTTGACTAGATGCCTAAAGTAGTCCTGCCCATAGCGAATGGATTCTATGAGAGTGACAGCTTGCCTATCTCTGCTCAGGAGTGTGTAAACTTCTATCCGAATATTGCTCAAGCTCCTGCGCTAAACCAAGAAACTCTATACGGCACGGCTGGACTAGAAGAAGTAGCAAACGCAAACAGCCTGACGGGTAATAGAGGCGCACACGAGATGAATGGTGTGCCTTACTTTGTCGTGAACACCAAGCTCTATAGCATGGCGGCTGACTACACTTTAACTCTTATTGGCACTGTTGAAGGCACTAGCAGAGTTTCAATGGCTGATAACGGCACTCAGCTTCTTGTGTTAGTTCCTAGTGGCAAAGGATACATCTACAACCATGTTACTGATGTCTTTGCAGAGATTACAGATGTTGACTTTACAGCCAATGGCGCACCTCAGTTGGTTGTGTATATTGATGGTTTCTTCTGCCTTACCACTGACTCTAAGAAGTTTATTGTAAGCGCATTGAATAATGGCCTTAGCTATAACGCTTTAGACTTTGGCACTGCTGAGTCAGATCCTGACGAGATTGTTGCTCCCATTGTTTTTAACAATCAATTATTTATCGGTGGTTCGCAGACGATAGAAGCATTTCAGAACATTGGTGGAGCTGACTTTCCTTTTCAACGAACTGGTTTATTCCTATCAAAAGGCATAGTAAGTCCGTTTAGCATTCAATCTTTGCAAGACACCTTTGTATTCATTGGAGCTGGTCAAAATGAATCGCCAGCCATTTGGACTTTGCAAGGTAATAACGTAGCGAAGATATCTACAACGGCGATAGATAAAGAGCTAAGCAATCTTACTCAAGCTCAAATCTCAAACATATTCTCGTGGGGATACGCAGAAAAAGGCGCGTATTTCGTAGGCTTTGCAATACCTAGTGGCGCTTTGGTCTACGACATCATCACCAAACGCTGGCATGAGAGAAAGTCTGTAATTGAAGGAGATCTTGGTGCTTACCGTGTAACCGCCTTGGTTAGAGCCTACAACAAGATTTGGGCAGGTGATTTGGTAGACGGCAGGATAGGAAATCTTGGAGCGGAATTCTATACAGAATACGGCACTGAAATAAGGCGCTCAGTAGTAACTCAGCCATTCCAGAACAACATGGAATCGTTTTTAGTTCCTGAGATAGAGCTAACTGTTGAAAGCGGTGTTGGTAATGCCGCAGCTCCTGATCCTCAAATCGGAATGGCTCGCAGCCGTAACGCTAAGACTTGGAGCGATACTCGCTTCCGAAGCATTGGTAAAATTGGTGAGTATAACCATAGAGCCATCTGGCGCAGAAACGGCAGATCAGCACGGTTTGAGTTATTTAGGTTTACGATGAGTGATCCTGTTAAGCCTGTTATTATACAGATGACCGCTGATATAGAAGGCATTCAATGAGTTATAAGTTAAATGTCGGACAGCCTATTATAGAAGATAATGGGACTATGAGTCAGGCGTTTAGGCAGTTCACGCAAGAGGCTTCCTTGAGCATTCCAATAGTTGGAACTGGAACTCCAGAAGGCGTGATAGAAGCTGTACAATATAGTCTTTATCTGGATGGCTCTGGTTCTGCTGGAGCGATACAATATAGAAAGATGCTTCCTAGTATTGGAGGTGATAGAACAAAAGGCTGGATTCTCGTGTGATTAACCGAATAGAAAATGCTGAATTTATAAAATCATTCGTCACTGAATCTGAGGTGTTTGATGAGATCAGCGAGGATAACTTCTCAAGAGAACAGTGGAATCCAGATATGAACTCTGGCTGGTTTGTCCATACTGAAGATGATGAGATATGCGGTCTTTGGATGGCCGAATTGCGTAACGGAATCACGATTGAAATACATCCAATGATTTTAAAGAAGTTCAGAGGAAAGAAGGCTTACAAAGGCGCTAAAGAATTTTTCACTTGGATAACCAAGAACACCAAGTACGAGAAGATAAACGCCGAGATAGCAACGTGCTTTCCCAACGCTAAAATGTTTGCTGTTCAATGCGGCATGAAGGCTGAAGGAACAATAAGGCAGTCTTTTAAGAAAAACGGCGAAATATACGATCAGTGGATTCTCGGAATAACCAGAAAAGAATTAGAGGCCAGATATGAGTAAATTAGTTACAGCGTTATTCGGCGGCGAATCAACAAAAGGCATTGAGGCTCAAGAAAAGTCAAATGCAGAATTATTGAGGTTCATGGAGCGCCAGCAAGCCACAGCTAGAACTGACATCAAAAACGCTATGCCAAGTCAGTTTGCCGCTTTAACAGCAGGCCAGCAGGCTGGATTAGATGTTTACGGGCAAACAATGCCTCAACAAGCTAATGCTTTTGTCGGTGGCAATGTAGCAGCTCAGAACTCTTTGCTCTCAGGTATGCCTATGTACGAGCAAGCGATAAGAGGCACTGGTGTTAATTATGGAGGCTTGCAGCCGTATGAAGGCAGCTACGATATGTCTTTTGCTCAGCAGCAGTTACCTGACGCGGTGGCTAATCCTGCATATCTAGGCCAAGTGTCTGCAAATAATCCGGCTAATGCCTTGGCTGGCATGGGCATAGATGAAGCTATTTTGGCAGAGATAATGGACGGGAGGAGACCGTAATGGAAGAAGATTATATGGAAGGTCTTGGCGGCATAAGCATAACGCCAGAGAGCATAGTAATTAACTATGTAAACAGCAATCCAAATGCGTCCTTGTCTGATATATCCAATTTAATACAACAGACCGGAGCAAATATTGATTCTCTGGCGGGAACATTTGGAGTTAGTCCGGCAGACGCTAGGGCGGCTTATAACCAAGCACTGAGTGGGCCTACTAGAGAAGAAGTAGCTCAAGCTCAAGCTGGCGGCAACAAGACCATTACAAACCCAGCTACTGGCGAAACTATTGAGGTGCTGGCTAACGATCCGCGATTAGCAGGATTGTCTGGTCAGGCTCTTATTGATACTGTATTTCAGACAAATATATCTCAAGATATTAGCAATCAACGTTTGTCTCAAGCACAAACGACTGAAACATCGTCTTCCGAAAAAACTGGTCTTCAGAATGTCCTTGATTATGTTAATTCAGGAAAGGCAACTAACGATCAAGATGTTTACAAAGAGATGGTTAAGCAGAATGTAAGCATTGAAGAAGCTGCTGCCGCTGTGAACTATCCATTAGACGAGGCTACTACTAGATACACTCGCGCCCAAGAGATGGTTCAAATTGAAGACATAGCGAAAGGCGGTGTCGAAAAAGCCTTAAAAGATTTCCCTAACGGTATCCCAGATAACCTATTAAAGCGTTATGCCGAGGAGACTACTGACTCTGCTGTACAGATAGCTGGTCACATGGACAATTTAGGTCTAACTGTTGACGATATGGCAAGAGCCACAGGCATTCCATTAGCTGACGTACAAGCAGCTTATAACGAAGCAAAAGGTGGCGGTGCAGCAGCAACAGGAACAGCTTTGGCAGGAACAACTGCGGCAGGAACAACTGCGGCAGGAACAACTGCGACAAGCACTGGCAGTACGGTAGCTGGAACGTCTGTAGCTGGAGGCACAGGCGCTGGAGTTGCTTCTGGAACAAATTCTGTGGCTTCTTCAACAGCGGTAGGAGGACGGGCAGGAGGAGCTGGTCAAACTGGATTAGCTGGATCAGAACGCGCCTTAGCTGGCGGTGTTACGGCTGCTGCACAAGCTATTGAGGCAGGCGCAGGCCAAGCACGAGCAGATATCATTGGCGGTAACCAGATTGCTCGTCAGGACTTAACGCAAGGCGCTCAAGAAGCTGGCGGCTTGATTCAATCAGGCACTGGATTAGGGCTGGAGGCTTTAGGCACAGGTCTTGGTGCGGCAAGACAAGATATTTTGGGCGGCACACAGGCTGGACTTGGAGCCTTATATCAAGGTCTTGGCGGTGCTAGATCTGATCTTCAGGCAGCTCAACAAGCGGCAAATCAACAATACGGACAAGGAATGGGTGATGTCACAGCGGCTCGTGATCTCGCTTCTCAGCAAGTTGGTCAAGCCTTTGGTCAAGCTGGTCAGATGTTTGATCCGTACCGTCAGGCAGGCACTGCGGCGCTTCAGCAGCAGGCAGCTTTATCTGGAGCGTTAGGACAAGATGCTTTTAATCAGGCTTTTCAGAACAGCCCACAGCAGCAGTTCTTGCGTGAGCAAGGCGAAAGATCAGCTTTACGCACAGCATCCGCTAGAGGCGGTGTAGGCGGCGGCAACGTCATGAAAGAGTTATCTAGGTTCAACACTGGTCTTGCTTCTCAAGACTTACAAAACCAGATAGCGAACCTTCAAGCTCTAGGATCTCAAGGTCTTGGAGCTAGTGGTAGCGCGGCTCAGTATGCAGCCCAAGGCGGTGCATCTCAGGCAGACTTACAGACTCAAGCTGCTCAGCAGTTAGCTGCAATACGTGGTCAGATAGGACAATCACAACTTGGTACAGGCCAGCAGTTGGCAGGACTTGGAACACTAGCAGGTCAGCAAGGACTCAGCACACTAACAGGTGCGGGTCAGCAACTAGGAAACCTTGGCGTTACTGGCGGCACTTTGGGAATGCAAGCTCTTACAGGAGCAGGCTCTCAGTTAGCTGACATAGCAAGTGGTAGGTCTTTGGCTCAGTCTCAGTTAGCTTCTCAAGCTGGTAGACAGCTTGGCGATATAAGTCTTACTGGCGGTATGACAGTCGGTGACTACCTGTACGGCACTGGCGGTGCAATGTCTCAAAACAGGATGCAAGCAGGTCGTGATATCGCTGGAAATATTACAAACCAGATAAACGCTCTTGCTCAGTACCAAGGCGATCAAGGTATTGGTATGTCTGATCTGATGGGTCAACAGGCTAATATTTTAGCTGGGATTCAAGGCGGTGCAGGTGCTGGAATGTCTGGCTTGATTGGTGGTACTGCTGGTCAACTTGCAGGAATCGCTACAGGAACTGGCGCAGCTTACAACCCAGCTAGCTTGGGTCAAACAAGTCAGGTTAAAGGCATTATTCCTGCTATGGCTGGAGCTTTTAAATCTGGTGCTGCTGGTGCTGGCGGATAGATTATACAAGGATATTATAAAATGGTTGATGAAGTTGACAAGCCAAAGTTTGAATTGCCTTTTGGTGCAATTAATCGTTCTGCTGCATCTCAGGATAATTTTAGGACGATACCCAGAGAAAAGCCTAGTCTTTTAGACAGAGCTGGAGGTTTTGTTCGTGGATTTAGCGCAGGAGCTATGGGCCAAGGCCCAGACTTTATTGAATCTGTAAGAAACCAGCGACAGCAAAAAGATATTCAACTTTTGCAAGCTACGGTTATGGACGCAAATTCTATTCAAGACGCTATAAGAAAAGAGAATATGCCAAAAGCTGTAGACATCCTTGTTGATCGCATGAACTTGCTAGAAGAAGGTGGCGAAGATTATGAAGACACCAAGATGTTAAGAGATGCTCTTATAGGCGGCAGGCCAGACATAGTGATGAGCGAGATTGACACCTTCCTTAAAGGTTTGCCTGAGCAGACTATTGATCCGAAGTTCGTTACAGGTCAAGGCCAGATGATCAGTAGGCGTATGGGTGGCGCACCAACAGCAACTACCATCTCTGGTTATCAAGGCGAGGCTCAAGATGCAATTAGGCCAATGACTGACGCAGAGATGCTGCAATATCGAATTCCTACGGGATCTTCTGCAACCATTAATACGCGCACAGGAGAGCCTAATATTCTTGCAAGCGCAGAGAGTGCTGCTGATTACCAAACCTTTACTATAGACGGCGTAGAGAAGTATGCAAACGGCCCATTTGCTGGTTTAAGCCTTGATCTAGTTGCTCAGATGCGGCAGCGAGGTGAGATATCCGGTTTGGGCAATGCACTGCCAAGCTCAACTCTTAGCACTGCTCCTGTTGGACAAGAAGTGCGTCCTCGTCCTGCGGAAACTCCTAATCTGTATGCTGGGTTAAGTTCTCAACAAGAAGCAATTGCGAGGGCAGATCGAGAAGAAGAAGGCTTAGAACAAGAAAGAGCCGCAGCAGAAGAAGCAAGAAAAGTGGCAGTAGAAGCAACAAGAGTAGCGGCAGAAAACGAAAAACTTTCTCAGGTGCAAACTGAAGCACAAAAAGCAAATTTGATAAGGTTAAATGAGTTAGCTGAAGCAAGAGCTAATCGCATGACAGGAATGGAAACTGCACAACAATTTCTTAACGCATTCAGGTCTGGTGAAAAAGGTTCTGGAGCAGGAAGAAAAGCACTTAGTTTTTTACCTATTGGAACTTATACGGAGCAAGGTCAATTTGATGAGGCTCTTGATTCTTTTGCAGAATTTGCAGCTAGAGAAAGACTTAAAGCTACTGGAGAAGTTAGGCCAACAGATGACGATGTTAAAGGAGCAAAGAAGGCTTTGTTTGGCATAGGAAGAGATGAAACTGTAAACATTAATCTTCTTGAAACTTTTATTAGACAGCAACAAGCAGCGGAAAATGAATATCAAGCTTTAATAGATGCAAGAACACAAGGAACTTTGGAAGATTATATTCCTAACATAGATATACCAACCGGAGGAGTTCCTTCGTTTATGCAGCCTGAAGGCGAATTAGATAAAGCAATTAATAGACTCAATAGGTTAGAGGTTCCTAATGTCAACTAAAAATGAAATTGTTTCTGATCTGCAAAGAATTGTAGACGCAGGCAGAGATCAAGAACTTACTGGAGAGGCCAGAGTTCTTCTTGATGCGGCTATCAAAGACGGTTTGATTAAGCCACGCCAAGGCATGATGGGCGCTGTACAAGAAGCTATTTCTCCGCGCTTCCAAGAAGACTTTCCAGAAGTAGAGTCAGCTCTGCGGATGCCTACAGATCCAAGAGAGGCGCAAGCATACATTGACCAACTGAGTTCTGGCCCATTATCCTCTTCAGGCGAAGGAATGTTTGGCAAGTATGTTGGCGCTCAGGTATCCGAAGATCGATATGGAAGGCCAACAGTTCAAACTCGCGCTGGTGAACAGCGTTACTTGAATCGTGGCGGTCTAAGTGCTGGTGATATTGGTCGGGCTGGCAGAGGAGTAATGGACTTTGTAGAAGAAGCAGTTCCATTTCTGGCTGCTCCACAGACTACACTGGTTAAAGGTGCTTTGCAGCAAGGCGGTATTGGTCTTGCTACAGAGATGGGTAAAGTAGCAGAAAGAGCGATTAGAGGAGAAGACTTACAAACTTCTAGGCTTGCTACAACTCCATTGATTGTTATGGCTGGTGATGTGTTTGGTCGTGGCGTATTTAATCTGGGAGGGAAGATATACACTAGGCTTACTGGCAAGCAAGGCCCAGCTAACGTGATTGATGATTCAACCGGACAGTTTAAGCCTGAAGCTATTAGAGAGATGAGGCAAAATTCTAGTACCGCAGATATAGAAAGCGCGGCTTTTGATGAGCTTGTAGATATGGCTGAATCAGGATCTTTAGGGCTGGCTGGAAGCGCAGATGATATTGCTGAGTTTACAAAAAAAATGGATGAATTTGTAACTTCTGGACAGGCTACTCAAGCTCAAGCGGAAAGATATAATTTATTTAAGCGCATGGGATTAGAGCCTACTCGCGCACAAGTTACTCGTAGTGCTACTGACTTTCAAACACAGCAAGAACTAGTGAAAACAAGCGGCCCAGTATTAAGCTCATTAGAACAACAACAGAAACAACTTGGCAGAGCTTTTGAGGCAGCAGAGGAAAGAACTGGAGGAGCAATAAGCTCAGAGTCTTCTCCCATACAGCAAGCGGTAGTAAATAAAGCTAATAAATTGACTACCGATATTAATGTTATTTACAAGGAAGCAGGAGATTCATTGCCTGATGTTCCTTCTGTTGATATCAGAAGATATGTGAACGAAGTATTAAGAAACAAAAGTTTAGAAACAAAGTCTGGAGGAACGTACTCTGCTCTGAGAGGGCAGTTGGAGCGAGATTTTGATCTAAAGATACCATCTGGAGCTAAGACTTACGATCAGCCTTTTCTTGTTACTCCAAAGCAAGCTGAAACAATACGACAGTCATCAAATGACTTGTATAGTCCAAATTCAGCTTTAGATTCAAAGGCTGGAGTAAACAATAAAATAGTCAGAGAAGTAAAAGAAGTTTTGGATTTTGATGTTGCAAGATCAGTGGGTAAAGATGCTTTTGAAAAAGCTAGAAGTGCTTATCAAGAGTTTAGGCGTGGACTTGATCCTGATCAACTAAGCAGATTTTCAAAAAACACTAAAAGCCTTATAAGAGATTTGTTAGAGCAAAAGATAGCTCCTCAAGAAGTCTTTAGAAAAGTTGTGGCAAGTAGAGGTTACTTTGCCTCTGATCTTCGGGCCTTGAAGAATTACATTGTTGGAAGAGGAAAGAACATTAATCCAGAAGGAGCGAAGGCATGGTCAGACCTTCGGGCAGAAACTTTAAGTTTTTTGCGAACAGAGTCTTTTGGTGGCCCATTAGGAGAGCTAGGAAATCAAACTTTAACTCGTAACAGGTTAGAGAGCGCAGTCAAAAAGATAGGAATGGACAAGCTAAAAGAGATCTTTAACAAATCAGAGTTAAAATTTATAAAAGATGTTATGCAGTTAGCTAAGGTTATTGAGCCTGTTGGCGGCACGGCTATGGGTAAAGGCCCAAGCGCACAAGCAGTAAAACAGTTAGAAGATGTGGTTAGAGGAATGGGTGGAAGAATAGGCCAAGGATTAACTGATTTGTTAGGCGGTGTTATAAAGTCGGTTAAACAAAGCGGACAAGAAAGAGAAGTTCTGTCTGGCGCTGCTCCTATTATGAGTGACGTTGTAGGAAGAGCAAGAAGATTAAGGCCAGAGATACCAGCTACTGGCGGCGCACTCGGCGCAGGAACAGCAGCAGCGACTACTGAGGAAATGAGATAATGGCTAGATTCGGTGAAATAAACGCACAATATTTTGATGACGCTGGCGATCCTTTAGGCGGTGGTAAGCTGTACTTCTACGAGTCTGGCACAACTACGGCTAAAACTACGTTTGCAGATATCAACTTAACCATTCCTAACACGAATCCAGTTATCCTTACTGCCGCAGGCCGTCAGCCAAACATCTTCTTTAACGGTAATGCTAAAGGAATCCTTACTGACAAAAACGATGTTCAGATTCTTGTAAGAGATCCTATTGGCGAAACAGGAACAAACTTCGGTGATGCTTGGGTAGCGACTACAATCTACTCAGCAAACGCAGTGGTCATAGGTAGTGATGGCGTATATTACAGGTCACTAGCTAACGGCAATCAGAATAACAATCCTACTACTACGTCTGGCTTTTGGACTCTGCTGTATTCAGTCGAGTGGAATGCTGGCATTACTTACAGTGTGGGCGATGTTGTGCTTTACGGTACGACTCAGTACCAATCTTTGCAGAGTTCAAATCTTAATCAGAATCCATCAACAGTTACGGCCTACTGGACATCTCTTGCGTTTGCGTGGTTATCTACCAGAACATACGCTATCAACGAAAACGTGGTTGGCACAGACGGCATACTGTACACCTCTCTTCAGGCATCAAACATAAACCATGTGCCTGCAAGCTCTGCGGCTTGGTGGGTCGGCACAAGTGCGGCTGCGGCTGCTAGTGCTACTGCTGCTGCGGGTTCTGCTACTGCTGCGGCTGGAAGTGCCACAGCGGCGGCTACCTCTGAGACTAATGCAGCGACTTCGGCTACTAACGCAGCAACAAGCGCGACTGCAAGTGCGTCATCGGCTACGGATAGCGCAACCAGCGCCACAGCATCTGCTGGATCAGCAACGGCTGCGGCATCAAGTGCAAGTGCGGCAGCAACAAGCGAAACTAATGCAGCAACAAGCGCAACAGCGGCAGCAAGCTCTGCAACAGCGGCAGCTACCAGCGAGACTAATGCGGCTAACTCAGCCACAGCAGCGGCCTCTAGCGCCTCTGGTTCTAGCGGTAGTGCTAGTGCTGCGGCAGCGTCTGCAACAGCAGCGGCGGCTAGTGAGACAGCGGCAGAGACTGCTAAAACAGCAGCAGAGACTGCGGAAACCAATGCCGAAACAGCAGAGACTAATGCGGCTACTAGCGCGACAGCAGCGGCAGGTTCTGCAACTTCAGCAGCTACTAACGCAACGGCAGCAGCAGGATCAGCTACGGCGGCAGCAGGAAGCGCAACGGCAGCGGCGGGATCGGCTACAACAGCGGCTGCTACTCTAGTTGATTTTGAAGAATTGTATCTAGGAGCTAAGTCAACAGCTCCCACAGTAGACAACCAAGGTAATGCTCTAGTCGTGGGTGCTTTGTATTTCAACACCGTATCAAACACGATGTTCGTCTACTCAGGCTCATCTTGGGCAGCAGCAGGTAGTGCAGTTAATGGCACAGCAGAGCGTCAGGAGTACACGGCCACTTCAGGTCAGACTACTTTCGCGGCAACCTATGACGTAGGTTTTGTTGATGTCTATCTAAATGGATCAAGGCTTGTTCCTACTACCGACTTCACTGCCAGTAACGGAGCGCAGGTAGTTTTAACAACTGGTGCTACCACTGGCGATAATGTCGGAATCATCGCTTACGGTGCGTTTAATGTCGCTGATGTATACACACAGGCACAGTCTAACGCTCGATTCTTGCAGATAGCAAACAACCTCTCTGACTTAGCTTCAGCTCCTACTGCTCTCACTAATCTTGGTTTGACGGCTACGGCTACCGAACTAAATTATACGGACGGTGTTACGTCTAACATCCAGACTCAATTAGATGCGGCTGGTGCAGGCTCAGTAACTTCTGTAGGCGGTACTGGAACGGTCAGCGGATTAACTCTGACTGGCACAGTTACAAGCTCTGGCAGCTTAACGCTAGGTGGTACGCTTGATGACATTAACTTAGCCTCTGGAGTTACAGGAACACTGCCTGCCGCGAATGGTGGTACAGGAATTACAGCAGCGGGAACTAGCGGTAATGTACTAACGTCTACTGGTAGTGGCTGGGCATCAACTGCTCCTGCTGGTGGTGGTGCTTGGGAATTTTTTAGCTCAACTACTGTGTCTAGCTCGGTTGCTAATATAGAAATGGCATTATCATCAAGCCATGATCAATATATGATTGTTTTAGATAATATAGCCACTGGAAATGATTCAGGCGGTTATCTTCGATGGAAAAGAGGCGGTTCTTTTATAACTACAGACTATTATTATGTTCAAGGTCAAGGAAACTGGACTTCTCCTCAAAATCAAGGCTCATTTAAATTAAGAAATGCAAATATTAATCAAAATTGTAGCGGTATTTTTTATCTTAATGCTGTAAATGACACAGGAGCAGGTAAACCTAATTATTATTTTAACGGGCCTGCTTTGTATGAATTATTAATTGTTGGTGGAGCCAACCAAATTGCAACTGGTGCTGTCACAGATATTCAAATGAGATGGGATCATAATGTAACTAGCGGAAGCGTTTACATTTATACGTTAAAGACTTCTTAGGAAAAAACATGACTAACTATAAAGCAACGCCAAATGGAACTGTAGCACTTACGCCTGAAGAAGAAACTCAACTGGCTTTAGATAGAGCAGAACACGCAGCAGGTGCAGACGATAGAGCTGCTGCTGAAGTACGCACAGAGCGTGACGCTAAACTATCTGCTACAGACTGGACTGCCTCTACTGACGTTACCATGACTGCCGAGATGACAACCTATCGAAAAGCCTTACGCGATGTACCTGCTCAAACGGGATTTCCTACAACAATTACTTGGCCGGAGGCTCCTTAATGAGCAATTCAAGAGACATAGCCGATAGCGCGGCAACGATTAACTTCATTGATACTGTCACCTCTAATGTCCAGACTCAACTAGACAATAAAGATTCGCTTCCTAGTCAGACTGGTAACTCAGGTGAATTTCTAACTACGAATGGGACAGTTGCATCGTGGGCTGCTGTTGACGCTTTGCCAAGTCAGACAGGTAATGCTGATAAGTTCTTAACTACAAATGGAAGTGCGGCATCATGGGCTGCAATCGAGACAGGAACTATTACAGCAACAGCGTCTGGCGCATTAACTAATGGATGCCCAGTGGTAGTTAATTCTAATAGCACTGTTTCAAAGCCTTACAGAAATCAACAGTCAGAATCAACAGGTTCGGCGACAGATGTTTTTGATGCATCGATAGGAAATAATGATTACATATCTAGTTGTTATGTCCCAGATACTGGGGATATTTGGTTTGCTTATTCTAATAATTCAACAACAGGAACATTTAGAAGGATAAGTGTTACCGGAACTAGTATAAGTTCTGGTGCGGCAGATAATGCAATTCCATCACAGGGAACAGGCAGCGAGTTAAGATATCCGCAAATTTGTTATATAAGTAACTCTAAAGTCGCCATCGTGTTTACTGCGAATAATGATGGAGATGCCGGTTGTTGTGTTATCGCAACTGTTGCTGGTAATGGAACGGCAACATTTGGGACTATTACAGAATTTAGTTCTCAGTCTCAAGCTCAGTCTGTTGTTTACGACTCGGTAAATGATAAAATTGTGGTAGTTTACAGAGATGACAGTAATTCAGCTTTTGGAAAAGCGGTAATTGGTACTGTAAGTGGAACATCGGTAACATTTGGAACGCCGATAGCGTTTCAAAATGGTCAAAAGCCACAAACTCAATTTGACCTTAAAGCGATTTATATTCCAGAACAAGAACTTATTGTTTGTATGTATAGGTCGGCTCTTAATGGCGCTCAGGCTTATCTTGAGTCATTCTCTAGCAATGGAACAACATTAACAAATGTAGACCAAGTTTTGGTTTTTGCCGACCAACCAGAATTTTTCGACATGGCTTACGCACCAGACAAAACAGAGTTAATGGTGGTTTGGACGGCGCAAAGCGATTCAGACAATGGTAAAGCAAAAAATTATAACTTTACAGGTGGGGCAACTGGCAAAAACTTTTCAAATATAGATTTTGAAGAATGGGAAAATGGCTCTGTTAATAGAGTTGTGATTACTTATGACCCAGATGCAAGCCATTGGTATATAGTTTATCAAAACTTAAATCAAAGCTCTTATCCATACAGGCGCTATGTTAAAACCAGTGCGTCAGGAATTATCTCTACAGACAATGAAGCTGTGCTTTATAGTATCAGTTCTAGCAGAAACGGAATGACTTATGACCCAGTTCAAGATAGCCATTGCTTTATTGGCTATGAAAATGCGGCGGCTCATAAGGTTGGCTACGATGTAACAAATCTAACCTCAACAAATTATATCGGAATCTCTAATGCAGCCTACGCAGACGGTGAAACTGCTACTGTTCAAATTATTGGTGCTGTAGATGACGCTCAAAGCTCATTAACAGCAGGAAGCCCTGCGTATGTTCAAAGAGCAGGAACAATTACAACAAGCGCAGACACGCCATCCGTGATAGCAGGAACAGCAATCTCAGCAACTAAAATAATTGTGAAAGGATAGAGCATGAAAACTATATTATTTTTAAGTCCAGACGCTGACCCGTGTTCTAAATATCTTTTCGAAGATGATGAGTTAATATCGGTTGAAGATAATTTCATTACAGTCGGCGATCCAGAAGGCTATCACTTTAAGATTCTTGACGGTAACTCTAGCAATACGGTTATTGTTGAAAACGTGACACCTCCAGAGGATTGGTATGGCTGCAAGTACAACTACGTCAATGGCGTATGGGAGTTATGCCCAGATTGGGTTGACCTACGTTTGGAAGTCGAAGCAGCGTAGTAAAGGAGTAGTTCTGTGACAAAAGAAGAAATGGCAAAACTAATCGAGCAGTCCGCTGAACTGGGGGCGCAAAAAGCTCTGCGTGACATAGGTTTCAGCGAGGATAAAGAATTGATAACAGATGTGTCTGAGCTTAGATCGTTGCTAGATTCTTGGCGATCTGCAAAGCGCACGGTAGGCAAAACTATTGTTCAGGCTTTGACTACAATTTTCTTAGCTATGCTTATGGCTGGCGCTTACTTTAACTTTAAGCAATGATCTATGCTTGGCGAAATAGCAATTCTGATAAAAACGCTCGATTCGGCCTGCCGCATGGTAAGAGCTGGGCTTGATCGCAAGAAAGATTTGGAGAAAATGGGCGGCGAGATTAGCTCATTCTTTGCATCAAAAGCAGCAGTTGAAGAAAAGATAGAAGAAATAAAACAAAACAAAAATTCGTATGCTGGATCTGCGATTGAAGAAGCGATATTAATAGAGCAACAGGCTCAAAAAGCTGAAGATCTAATGATTCAAATTGGGAAAGAATATAGTCGGTTAGGCAAAAGCCATAAATGGGCCTTAATAAAAAAGAATGCCGCAAATATTCAAAAAGACAGAGACTTCAGAATGGCTCAATCTAATCGAAGAAAAATAGTTCAAGACCGCAAGACGGAAGATTTCTACCTAGTGGTTAAGCTCGTGGTTGGATTAGTAATATTGATGGTAGGACTAACAAGTTTAGTTTTTGTTCTCGCAGTTAACTGAGGAATTAAAAATGGAAATGATAAAAGACGCACTAGCTAAGATAGGTGGCCCAGCATGGAGAGCTGTGCAAGGAACCAAGCACTCAACGCTGGGCGCTATTATCGTACTCTTGGTGCTTGGCGCTGTCGTGTGGGTCGCTATCTAAATGCTTTCTATTCTTTCTGCTTTGGCTCCTGCGGCCATGACAATTCTGGAGAAGGCAATTCCAGACAAAGACCTCCGCGAGAAGCTATCGCATGAATTGGCGGTACTTGCAGATAAGCAGATGACGGCTCAGATTGAGGTCAACAAGGCCGAAGCAGCGCATCCTAGCATTTTTGTTTCGGGCTGGAGGCCAATGTGCGGGTGGGTTTCTATCTCTGCATTGGCTTACTCTACAATCATCTCTCCAATACTGGGAATTTGGTTAACAGTTCCAGAGGTAGACACTTCCATTTTAACAACGCTACTCATGGCTATGCTCGGCTTAGGTGGTATGCGCTCATACGAAAAAACCAAAGGCGTAAGCAGAGAAAAATAATGGACAAACTAATTCAAATGCTCAAGAGACATGAAGGCGTGGAGACACACGTTTATTTGTGTTCAGCAGACCGACAGACAATCGGAGTTGGCCGTAACGTGGATGCGAGAGGCGGTCTAGGAATCTCTCCTGATGAAGTAGAATTTCTTTTGTCTAATGATATCTTGAGATGTATCAAGGAGCTGAGCAAAGAATATGTTTGGTTTGGCGATCTGGACGAGACAAGGCAAGAGGCAGTAATAGATGCGTTTTTTTGTCTTGGGGCAACAAAATTTCGTGGATTTCAAAAGATGATTTTAGCCTTTGAAGAGGCTGATTATAAAGAAGCATCTATTCAGTTACTGCTTAGCAAGTTTGCCAAGCAAACAGGAAAGAGAGCAATAGAGTTAGCTGAGATGATAGAGACGGGAGCCTATCCTTAGTGTAGAACGCCTCCATAATAATGTGTTGCCTGATAGTGCATAAATTTATCGCTGACCTCATCGTTTCCAAATATAAATTCATCCATGTTGGCTAGATTAAATGCCAGCGTAGCAACATGATTAAAGTCATTCTCTGGCATTCTCTCCTTTGCTTTTTCAAGCCACTTTTCTATCTCTGCTGTGCTTTTGATTTCAAAGTCTAATCGTTTCATTTCAGTGCCTCTAATAATAATGGCAGACCATAAAAGCTCGTTAGGTGCTTATACTTCATTATTCTTGCATCTTGCTTAATAGGGCGAACAGCTATTATATCACCAGCTTTATAATCAGTTGCACATCCTGTCTCCCAAAACCAGAACTTGGCGCAAATGCCCATTATGTATACCAAATCTTCGGAATGAGACAAAGAAGCAAAAACGTAAGCATCGCAATTTTGATTTTTTAAATAGCTTGTCAGTAGTGCGTTGTTGTTTCCTCCTACTCTGGGAAACCTAGATGAACTGCTCTTTACATCTATTTTAACGCCATCTGCAAGGAAATCGTAGTCATAGGTATTATCATGACTATGGTCTATCCCAAGGCTCGCTAATGCCTGAGAAACAGCCAATTCGCCTATAACTCCGGTGGCGTAGCTGTTTTTGTTAACAGACCTACCATTGAGAGACTCAGGACTGTCATCGGCTATTTCACGCCATAAAGGATCTATTTCAAGGATTATTGGAGTCATTGTTGGGCCACGGCACATGAATGCCCATCTTGTCACCAAAGTGTCGGTTTAAAGTTTCATAGACCTTAACGTAGTCTAGCTTATCAACTGACGCTGTAGAGTCCTTGCCAGTTATAGCCTCCTGCACAGGTTTCCAAAGATGTTCCTTTACTCCGCTCATTGACCAATCGATAGAGGCTTTATGAGCCAACGTCCTGCGCATATCGTAGCCTGCGCTATTCAGCTCGTCAGCTATTAGCTGACACCAGACATGGAGCGCGGAGTTCTGTTTTAAGCTGCGCTGCTTGCCTGTTGACCATTTAATGACTAGGTACTTGTCCTTGGCATACAGCTCGTCTATATGCTCCTTAAACATCTTCATAGCGTGATCTGAGTTAACAATCCAGTGCTGACCTTCGTTTACGCTCATATTAAATATATCCCACGAATTCGATTCTTCCATCGTTGCCTTCTTCTCGTGCTGCTTGAATTAGCTCAAATTGCTCTTTGTAGTGCTTGGCAACGTCTTTTAGGTTCTTCTTATAGTCTTTCGCCAGACTGATGTTTTCACGCTTCTCTTGTAAAATATCTATTGCTCCTTCACCTAAAGCATTAAGCGCCCATCTCTGAAAGTCATTAGGATTACTCCCTAGCTTCTGATGACAGCCAAAACAATGAGCAAAAGCATTCATAGGATCGAAACGTACAGCGTATGCTCTGCGACCAAAGTAGTGGCTACAGTGCAGTCCTTGAGATCCTTCCTCATACTGTGTGCCGCAGGCTTCGCAGCACCAGTTGGTTCTGGATCTCACACACTTGCTAAAGAATTTGTCAGCAGCCGTTATTTTCATTCTCTAACCTTCAAGACTAGATAACGCTCAGCGGCTTGATCCGAAAACTGCTTAACCTTGTACTTGGTTTTGTGGTTTCGGCAATAGCTGTTTATCGAATAATACGCAGTCCGCATATCATCATAATCATCAAAAGACAGAGCTTCTGTCTCTGCGATTTCAAGCCAACGCGCAACGTACTTGCTGCGCGATGCAGTTCTCTTGATACCTGCTTCCTTCAAATCTATAACTTTCATTAGAACGGTATGTCCTCAAAGGTAGCTGATTCTGCTGGAGCCGCCGGAGCCGCTGGTGAGCTTTCAAGCGGAGCTGCCCACTTCAAAGATATGTATGGCTGACCGCCATCCTTAGATTCGTTCTTCCAGCCTTTAAGACTGATCTTGCCATTCTTATTAAGATTAACAGCGCCTTGCTCATAAGCTGCAAGCAGAGATTTTAGAGCCTCTGGATCGATAGAGGCATAGTAGCTGTCATCGTACTGGGACTTATTAACGCTTGTAAGCGTGGAAAATTGGTTGCTCATTTAACTTCTCCGTTTCGGATTTAACATATTTAGCTGCGTCAATTAGAATCGGCACAGCCTTCTCGATATACTCATCATCGCGTCTTACTTCAACGATCAGCGGTTTTAGGTCTGGGTGATAGCTGAAGAAGAAGTACTTTTCGACTTCAAGCAGCCACATACTCAACTGAACTTGCTGCATATACTCAGTCGGGAGCTTTTTGTTACGCATATACCGGATATGGGTAGAGGCTCTCGGTGACTTAATCTCTACTCCCGTGTCAGAGTCTAAGCAGAATAGTCCGTCAGACGAGCATCCAATGTCATAGTCATCATGAAGGTGGAAGCCTACTTCCTTGACATCTACCTCCATAATCGCACCAAACAGATCTCTTGCTGCGCCTTCACGCTCATTACCTCTTTCCATATCGGCATTCTTAAACGTGTCTACAGGCTTTCCTGTAAGCCTCTCAGCAATTATCTGATTAAGATAGGTGTCACGAGTAGAGGTGGCTGTCTTCTCACCTCGGCTGGTCACTAGGGACTTAAAGCTAGATGCAGTTATGCACCCAGCGCGCAGTGCCAGCCACTTATCCGTGCCTTGCTGGACATAATGAACTCTCATTTTTTAGACCTCAGTTGATCTATTCGACCTTGAATTATTGTTGCTTGCTCGTTAGTGATAACCCAAGTCTTAGCTCCTACCTTCTCAAGTGCCTTGTCTTCTGGGATATTGAACTCAGCAAGATCTTCTTTAATCTTAGCGATAACATCGTCACTAGCTACTTTCGGTTTTGCCGCAGTTTTCTTTCGATTGCCGTGAGTAGCATGGTCACCGTCATCATCTAATTTCGGATCTGAGATTAGAAAAAGGCTCGAAAGAAGATAGCGTTTTGCGTAGGTGTAGCAGCCGCCAGTTGCTTGGGCGTTGCGTTCTTTCTTGTCAACAAAGCATTCTTGCTCATGAGATTGACCAGACGGCAAATGCGTCATAATGATACGAGTGCCAGCCTCATCCGCTTTATTAATGTCTGCAAAGCGAAAGATAATCGACTCTTCGTTGAGAGCTGAGATAACGGCAGGAAGAAGATCTTCCAGCTTGTGATAAGCGTGATTGTTGGCAAAAGCATTAATGCCAGATTTCTTCGGTGATCTGAAGTTGATTTGAGCAGCGCCAAACGCCGTCCAGAAGTGCGTGTTTTGCATGAGTAGACTCCCATCTTCTCGTTAAAGGAAGCACGACTTTACACGATGTGGAAATCATGTGCAAGCTAGTTTTGAGAAAGTTTGATAAATAAGAATGCTGGCGCACCGGAGAGTATCGGCTCGTGATGGGAGATACAAGATGTAGTAGGGGAACTACATTACACCAGCATATATTGGGTATTGTACATCACTATTGTTTTAGAGTATATTGGCAATCCGGTGTGATAAATCCTGACCGAAACTCAGTGATATGGCTTATGGGTAGCCTTTAAACGCCCAGACAGCGCAGTGTTCCGAGAGTGATGGGATCGCGCCCAACCAGCAGAGGACGGGCGGCAAACCAGTTTATGCGGACACATAGGAGACTTGACTCAGTAATCACGGATGATGAAGAGTTCTGGCAATAGTAACACTGCGGATCATGCTGAAAGATAGGACTAGGTGTCCCAAACCATCTAAATGATATTTTCCTATCAATAAGTGTGAAACGAGTTGACATGAGGTGGGATACCAGTAAAATGGTGGTCATGGAGAGGCAAAACGCTTCTCACCACTGGAGATACAAAATGACAAACGCAAATGAAATGAATCTTAAAACTATCGATGGTCTTACTCATGCATCTATTCATCTGCTTGATCAAATAGATGAGCAAGACGAAATCATTATTTCTCTTTTAGATCAGCACAGCAAAGAAGACTTACTTCTAGCAGCTAAAGAATCAGATCGAATAATTGAAAATTTGCTAGATGGTAAAACTAGTGAAGACTATATAGAGCAGCATGGTGAACCTAAATATACAGAAATAGACGGCTCAGCATATCAAAACGCTGTTAACGCTCAGAGAGCATTCATTAATACTTATGACCATTGTGAATTAATGGTTATAGATCAAGATGCCACCTACGTTCTAGTAGAGAAAGGCGAGAAATTAGTAAGTCCTGCTGGATTCCACCCAAGTCAGCGCGTTTTCATCAAGACCCGCACAGCAGTATCTGTAAACAAACTCCCGCAGCACATCACAAATCTAATCGCTTATAAATTAGAGCCAGCTACAGAAATACTCTCACGCTAAATCAATCACAGCCCTCTTCGGAGGGCATTAAGGAGAATCAGCATGAAAGCAACAGTAACAGGAATGGCAGGCTACTCAACTCAAGAGCTTATTGATTATGTTGAGAGTACTGACAAGAAGGTTAAGACAGCTCCGGCGTTTATAAGACGCACCAGTTTTTCTCGCTGGAATTCTAACAGCGCAGCAATTTGCGCTGAAATACAAAAAAGACAAAAGGAGAATCAATATGTTTAATGTCTATTGCCCACACTGCGGCGAGCCTCAAGATCAGGACGCATTCCACGAGCCAACAGAGAACGATGCCCCAGAAGG